>Ga0209121_10000232_pt1 | contig 59282 bp, 53 predicted proteins | sample Cruoilmetagenom3_FD_187292 | JGI IMG/M metagenome (GOLD analysis project Ga0209121, IMG submission 187292) | Oil polluted marine microbial communities from Coal Oil Point, Santa Barbara, California, USA - Sample 3 (SPAdes) (version 2) | ecosystem: Environmental > Aquatic > Marine > Oil seeps ...
CTTATGACCCTCACCTTGACCCTACTCTTGAGTTCGATTCCCAGCGTGGCCACATCGAAAGAATCATTAGCAGTGGGCTAGCCGCTGAAACTATTGAAGAAGCAAAAGCAGCATTGTCGGAGCTAAAAAAGCAGCAAGAGCCATATCTTAATTGGGCTGGTAAAGCAGAGCACACCTCTTTTGAAGTTCCCACCGTTTCCCTCCACGTCCATGAACGCATTGACCCCCGCTCTATAATTGAGACAGTTCGCAAGCGTAATGGCAAAGACTATGAACAGGCTTCTTTCTTCCATCTGATGGAAGAGAACCCTCCCTTGCGTGAAGCAATCGAGTTCTACCGGCACAAGCACGGTTGGTCAAACCGCCTCATCGCCGGGGATAGTCTCTTGGTGATGAACTCGCTCATCGAAAAAGAGGGGCTGGCAGGGCAGGTACAGATGATATACATCGACCCGCCCTACGGCATAAAGTACGGCTCTAACTTTCAGCCCTTTGTCAACAAGCGGGATGTGAAGGACGGCAAGGACGAGGACTTAACGGCTGAGCCGGAGATGATAAAAGCCTTCAGGGATACCTGGGAACTGGGGATTCATTCCTATTTGACTTACCTGCGTGATAGGTTGTTGCTGGCAAGGGAGCTTTTGACCGATAGTGGCTCCATCTTTGTCCAGATAAGCGATGAAAATGTGCATCTGGTACGGAACTTGATGGATGAGGTGTTTGGGGTGGATAATTTTGTGAGTATTATTATATTCAGAAAAAAGAAGATGCCTTTAGGTTCTAAGTATTTAGAGTATATGTGTGATTTTATATTATTTTATGCAAAAAATAAGGACCAGCTAAAGTATCGGCAATTATTCTCTTTTAAATCAGTGGAGGGGGATTCAAAATGGTGCTTTGTTGAGTTACCCTCAGGAGAACGCAGAAGATTGAGCCCAGAAGAGCACCAAGACCATTCTTTGCTACCTAATGGTAGTGATGTATATCTGAGAAAAGTTCTCAGACCCGCAGGTTTTAATGAAACAGGTGTTTTCCCGATCAAAATAAATGGGGAGGAAATATGGCCGCAACCAGGTAAAAGCTGGAACACATCAGAGGAGAATATAAAAAAACTGCTGTTGGCAAATAGGTTAGAGGTTTCTAAGGATGATGTAACAGTCAACCAAATAATTAAGTTATCTGATTATCCAGTTTCCCCTCTTACATCATTATGGGCAGATACATCTGGCTCTCAAAATAAAATCTATGTTGTTGAGACATCAACCGAGCCGATTCAACGTTGTCTACTTATGACTACTGATCCGGGCGAACTGGTCATTGACCCTACCTGTGGCTCGGGCACCACTGCCTATGTTGCCGGGCAGTGGGGCAGGCGGTGGATTACCTGTGATACCTCACGTGTCGCCATTACTTTGGCAAAGCAGCGGTTGATGACCGCTTTATACAACTATTATGAGCTGGCTCACCCTGACGAAGGCGTCGGCAGCGGCTTCAAATATAAGACTGTGCCTCATATTACACTGAAATCCATCGCCAACAACGAGCCTCCAGCACAGGAAACTCTCTATGACCAACCCTATATTGATAATTCTAAAGCCAGAGTAAGTGGCCCATTCACTGTCGAAGCAGTGCCCGCGCCAGTGGTAAAACCGCTTTCAGAAATCGAAGAAACGCCTGCCTCCGATGAATCTGTTGCCCGCTCTGGCGAGACTTTGCGCCAGGCGGAGTGGCGAGATGAATTGCTCAAAACTGGTATAAGAGGGAAACGTGGCCAATACATCATGTTTTCCCGGGTGGAGCCGCTTCCAGGAACTCGCTGGCTGCATGCCGAGGCGGAGACCAAACCCAATGACAAGGGTGCGGATTCCATAAGAGAAGACCAAGCAATATTCGGTCAGCCACAAAGGGTAGCCATTTCTTTTGGCCCCGAGCATGCCCCATTAGAACAACGACAGGTGGCACTGGCTATAGAAGAGGCACAATTATTGGTTCCTAAACCCAAAATTATCGTCTTCGCCGCTTTCCAGTTCGACCCCGAGGCAGCTAAGGACATTGATGAGACCGATTGGCCTGGCGTTACTCTGCTAAAGGCACAGATGAACGCCGACTTGCAGACTGAGGACCTGAAAAAGAAGCGAACCAGCAGCGATAGTTACTGGCTTATCGGTCAACCCGATGTGAGACTCGAAAAGATTACCGAAGGTAAAGATAAAGGCAAATACCAGGTGAAAGTCCTCGGCTTCGACTACTACAACACCAAGACTGGCTCTCTTGAATCTGGGGGCACTGCCAACATTGCCATGTGGCTGCTGGACACCGACTATGATGGCAGAAGCCTATTCCCCAGACAGGTTTTCTTTCCCATGGCGGGAGAGAAAGAAGGCTGGTCGCGGCTGGCGAAAAACCTCAAGGCCGAGATTGATGAAGAACTCATTGAGGCCTACCGCGGCACCGTCTCGCTGCCTTTCCAGCCAGGCGATAACAAGCGCATCGCTGTCAAAATTATCGACGACCGCGGGATTGAAAGTCTCAAAATCGTAGAGGTGCCCAAGTGAGTGACAACGATATTATAATTTTAAACAGTATCCTCAAACAGAATACAGCCCTAGTTGAGGGTTCTCTCTCAGATAGTGAATATTTCAACGTGTTTGCCTTCGAGCAAATTCTAAAGAACTATGAACTGTCATATGAGGAGATGTCGAAGGGAAGTATTGATAGCGGCGATGATGGTGGCGTAGACGGGTTATTTGTCTTCATAAATGGTGATCTCCTTCATGAGGATAGTGATCTGACAGGTATAAAGAGGCCCCCACGGTTTGAAGTTTTCTTAATCCAAACCAAAAATTCGGCTTCTTTTTCTGAAATAGCAGTTGAACGTGTTATTGCATCAGTGAGGAATCTTCTTAATTTGACTAAAGACATGAATGCTCTAAGGAATTTATATAATTCTGATCTCATAAATAAAGTCGATAGTTTTAGACACGCGTATCTTGACTTGGCTTCTCGCCATCCGGTCTTGAACTTCAATTTCATCTATGTAACTAAGGGCGATACCACTAACATTCATCCAAAGGTTAAAGAGCAAGCGAAAATCTTAGAGCAAGTAATTAAGGAGTTCTTTAGTGGAGCTAAAACAGAAGTCACATTTATGGGTGCGAGAGAACTGCTTGATGCTTCGAGAGTGGGGAAAAGCTATACATTACAGCTTCAGTTCTTAGAAAGCTACCTTTCTAAAGGGGCTGACAATTATATTGTCCTTAGTAGTTTGAGAGACTATTACAACTTCATCACGGATAGGGATGGCAATTTGCAGCGTCATATTTTTGAATCGAATGTCCGTGACTACCAGGGCAACGTTGAGGTTAACAAAGATATTCAGAAAACACTTGAAGCACAAGACAATTTGGATTTCTGGTGGCTTAACAATGGGATAACTATCCTGGCTTCAAAAGCAAGTATAGTTGGGAAAACGATTACTTTAGACGATGTGCTAATTGTTAACGGATTACAAACGACAACCATCATATACAACTATTTCAAGGATAGAGGAATAGAGGAGGAAAAGGGCAAAGGAAGATCGATCTTAGTGAGAATTATTATCACCGATAATCCTGAAACCAGAGATCGTATTATCAAAGCAACAAACTTCCAAACTGCAGTTCCTGTTGCATCATTGAAAGCAACAGATCGAATTCAACGGAATATTGAGGATTTCTTTTTACAGCATGACTGGTTTTATGATCGGCGAAAGAATTATTACAAAAACATGGGGAAACCCGCCGCTAGAATTATAAGCATCCCATACCTGGCGCAGGCTGTTATGGCTATGATTCTCCGTGAACCAGATAATGCCCGAGCTAGACCTTCCTCCCTAATCAAAAGAAATACAGATTATTCCCGTGTTTTCAGCGAATCGATACGCCCTGATATCTATTTGTTTTGTGCAAGAACAATGAAGAGAATTGACAATTATTTACGCAATGAGTCCGCAGAGTTACCAATCCAAGGGAAGGACAACCTTAAATTTCATCTTGCAATGCTGTCAACAATTAAATTGATTGGCAATAAGGACTACAAGGCTACTGATATGAGTGGATTGTCAGCAAGCCATTTTACAAAGGAGCTATTAACTGAATCGTTACAAGAAATGATTAAATCCACTGAAGAATTTGCTAGTAAAAGAGGTTGGACAATTGAAAGAATTGCCAAATCGCGGGAGTTCGTCGATTATATGCTGAAAATTGTGAATCTACCTTCAAGTGAGGCTGCCTAGTGGCAACTATAAGCCAGCTCATCATAAATTCCCCCTATGAAGAACCTGAGCACTACTGGAAGTATGACCGCGAAACCCGCTCTTTTACCTTGGAAATTGGTCGGCGTCCTGCAGGATATGTCATCGCCTCTGAGGGCTCTAAATCGTTTGATGACCCTGGCATCTTTATCGAAATACCCTTGGTCAACAAGATTCGCCCTCGAGTCAAAGCTTGGCGTGAGCATCCCACCAATCCCTACGCTGGCGTTACTGGAATCACCAAGAGGTTGCTAGAGCATTGGCGTAATCTCGAAGAGCGGCAAGATCGTCGTTTCTTCTTTTGCCAGCTCGAAGCCATAGAAACACTTCTCTGGCTAACCGAAGCACCACAGTCAGAAAAGGTTGGTATCGATATCCCGTCGGACGGCGGTTCTTTCCAGCGCCTCTGTTCTAAGATGGCTACTGGCTCCGGCAAGACCATTGTCATGGCAATGCTTATTGCTTGGCAGGTATTAAACAAGGTTACTTATCCACAGGATAGCCGCTTCTCCAAATACATCTTTGTTGTGGCGCCAGGGCTTACGGTGAAAAGCCGCCTGCAGGTTCTGATTCCTTCTTCTCCCGGTAACTATTATGAGGAATTCAATGTCATTCCCCCTGGCCTTTTAGAGAAGCTGCGCCAGGGTAAAGTCCTGATTCGTAACTGGCACGCCCTGAATTGGGAAACTGAGAAGCAGCTTAGCAAGAAGAGAAGCGTAGATAAGCGTGGGGCTAAGAGCAACGAGGCTTACGTTCGTGAGGTGTTAGAAGACATGGCCAGTGCTCATAATATCGTGGTAATCAACGATGAGGCACATCATGCCTGGCGCATACCGGCAGAGTCCAAGGTCAAAGGGCTGAAGAAAGAGGAAATAGAGGAAGCCACGAAGTGGATAGGAGGATTAGATAGAATCCATCAAGCCCGTGGCATCCTCGCTTGCTATGATTTCTCAGCCACACCGTTTGCCCCTTCAGGAAAGAAAGTATATGAAGAAGCGTTATTTGGCTGGATAGTCAGCGATTTCAGCTTGAATGATGCCATAGAATCGGGATTGGTCAAAACCCCCCGCGTAGTAATACGTGATGACGGTAGATTGAGCAAGGATTACAAGTCACGACTTTACCATATTTACAACGACCCTGAGGTTAAGGATGACATAACCAGCAAGGCTGAAGAGCATGAACCGCTCCCTGACTTGGTGACTAAGGGCTATTATCTCTTAGGTAAGGATTGGCTGGAAACGGCCAAAAAATGGCAGGAATCCCGTCATGAAACTCCTCCAGTGATGATTACCGTTACTAATCGTGTGGAGACTGCAGCACGGGTTGAGTATGCTTTCAACCATAAGAAGATTCATATTGATGAACTATGTATTCCCGAACGAATACTTCATATCGATTCCAAAGTTATGGAAATGGCTGAATCCCAGGAGGAAGCTACACCTGTTGAGAACCATATTGGTGATATGGAAGAAGAAAATGAGCCTTCCCATAAACTTTCCAAACAAGAGCGTGCTGAGCTGCTGCGAAAAAAGGTTGACACCGTTGGCCAGGCAGGAAAACCGGGCGAGCAGATTCAAAAAGTGATTTCCGTGGGTATGCTCTCTGAGGGATGGGATGCCAAGACCGTTACTCATATCATGGGTCTTCGTGCCTTCTCCAGCCAATTATTATGCGAACAGGTCGTTGGCAGAGGACTGCGCCGGACCTCCTATGAGGTTAATCCGGAGACGGGTCGGTTTGACGCCGAGTACGTGAATATATTTGGCATTCCCTTCACCTTCTTGCCTCACGAAACTCACGACGGCCCGCCGCCCCCACCACCAACTCCCAAGACACGGATAGAGCCTGTTATCGGAAAACAAAAATATGAAATAACTTGGCCGATCATCATCCGTATCGAACACAGTTACCGTCCAAACCTAACGCTTGATATGAGCCAGACAAAGCCTCTGATATTAGATGCTTATGACACAGCAATGTTGGCTGAATTGGCACCCATCATTGCTGGCAAACCGGATGTGACTAGAATCTCTCAGATTGATTTAGAAAATCTAGGTGAGAAATATCGATGGCAAAGGGTAATCTTTACAGCAGCCATAGATGTCTATGATCAGATGAAACCAAATTGGCCTGGCAACAAGGAGCTTTTGCTGGCACAGTTGATTAGACTAGTTGAGGAGTTCCTTTCCTCGGGCAAAATCCAGATAATTCCGCCCTTGTTTAATCAGGCCGATTTGAAGCGGCGCATCTTGCTCATGCTTAACATGAATAAGGTAGTGCAGCATATCTGGGAGGCAATCCGTTTCGAGAATACAGAAGCTATTACCCCTGTTTTTGACAACGATAATCCCATTCGCTCAACCAGCGATATGAGAACTTGGTGGACAGGAAAAGCATGCGAATATACCAAGAAGTCCCATATTAACTTCTGTGTCTTCGACAGCACCTGGGAAGCTACCGAAGCCTTTGAACTTGACCGAAATCCCAATGTTGAGGCCTGGGTCAAGAATGACCACCTGGGCTTTGAGATCCTTTATATATTCAAAGGCGTGGTTAAAAAATACCGGCCGGATTTCATCATCCTGCTGAAAAATGGCCGTTACCTTGTTCTTGAAGTAAAAGGGCAGGACACCCAGCAGGATAAGACGAAGCGAGATTTTTTGGATGAGTGGGTAAGGGCAGTAAATGAACACGGTGGCTTCGGCAAGTGGCAATGGGCGGTATCAACGCATCCCTCCGACGTTTCAGGCATTCTGCAGGAGGCAGTGGCAAAATAATGTGTAGCCACTTTGTTTCAACACTCGACGCGGAACGCGGCGGATCGCGTAAAGGTTAGTTTTTCTTTGTCTACTCTGTCTGCTCCGGGTATTGATGTCTCCTCAGATGCTTTGCTATACTCTTTTACGGAAGGAGGCAAGCGGATTTCGCCTTTTTCCTAGCTCGAATGGGGTTCAGGTGGTCGGAGGTTCAAATCCTCTCACCCCGATTTTTAATTTTTGGGACAAAGACGGCTCTGATTGACTGAGCCTTTCGAAAGTACCTGATATGTTTCCGCTATTCCAACTGCTCTGCTTTGATACTACGATCTAAGAATCAGATTCGTGGCGATTCTGACCAATGATGGTAATTTAGAGTGGATGAAGTAAGATGGCCTGACGTGGAAGCCCAAGCCGCACGTTTACAAGAAGAGGGACATGTAATTGAACCAGGCAGAGGCAAAAAGTCGCCAAAAGTGAAAGACTTTGAAAAACACTTAGTGGAATTAGGTTCAGCATAATTTGACACCGCAGAATTCTGGTAGTTTATTACAGGTTCTGGACAGCTATATGTCCAGAGCAGGTGGCCTGAGGGAACACTGTGCCCGCTGCCTGGAAACTGAAAGATGGAACGGGAGCGTTGTCCTCATGGTCGTGGACGCAGCATTCACCTCTATAGGCCTCAACTACTTCACTGCTGTGGTCCCCAGTGTAATGAGGTTTGAAAAAGAATTAGTTATCACCGGGAAGATTGGAACACTTAGAGACCTCAGTGCTCTGCAAACAGACCAGGCGCAACTCTTTTGGGGGAATAAAAGGTCCTGGCAGATTGCAAGAGGTATTGCGTCCTACCTTCACAACCTGGCAGCAGCAGAGGGTTTGGATGACAGGGGGGCGCTTCGATGCTGGGCGGCTAAGTCACGCCTTGAGAATTGGAGAGAGGACCCTATAGGTAAAATTCACGGGGTTGGTATCACCACGTTCCAGTACTTAAGAATGATGGGAGGCATAGACACAGCAATGCCTGACAAAATAGTGAGGAGGGTGGTAAAACAGATTCTTGATGAATCAGAGGTAGATATGCCGATTGGAAAGGATATGGAACTGGTAGATACAATCGAACATATGGCGAGACTGTCTCCCTACAGGCCTATTGAAATATGCTGGATGACCTGGATGATTCAGTCCGAGGGAAAAGTGATAAGGATGGAAAAGTATCGTGAAATACTGGGTAGGATTTAGGACTTTCTACAAAATTTTGCTAACAGGAGCCGGGCATGGCAATGGGAATCTGTAGTGATGCTAAAGCAATTTTAAGGAGGTGAGTTCTATGGCGAAGAGATGTACCTTTGATGTCCAGCTTGGCTTGGAACTTGAAGTTGTCATAAATAAGCCCTTAGATAAAAATGTTGTGCAGCGGGCAGTACAGATAGCGTTTGGTCATGTTGGTGGGATGAACATTGCAGAGTGGCTGATGCTGCTTTTCCACGCTATGGGCAGGGACGATCTGGTGCCACAGTCAGGCAGTATCAGATTGGTGGAGATAGGCCAGGCGGATTTGAAACGAGTTGAGGAAACATAATTACGGCAAGACGTCTTCAATGCGGTAGCTGAAGATGCCAGCGGGAGCGGTGAACTCGACTGTTTGTCCCTTTTCCTTCCCGAGAAGAGTTTTTCCCAGAGGCGAAGCAATGGAAACTTTCCCTTTGGCTGGATTTGTCTCTCGAGGGTCGACTAAAATGTAGCGGAGTTCTTTGCTCGATGACAGGTCATTAAGCACCACGGTGTGCCCGATTTTTATTCTCACGCTATTTTGCTTTCCGTCCGTGATTTTTGCTGCTTTCAAAACGGACTCCAGGTCTTTAATTCTCCCTTCCAGGTGTGACTTGTGTTCCCGAGCTGCCTCTAAAGGAGCATTTTCTCGGAAGTCTTTGTCAGCAGCGGCCCGACGTATTTCCTCAATAACCTGAGAACGTTGTTTCTTTAGCTTGGCCAGCTCATCTTTTAGTTCGGCATAACCTTGTGCGGTTAAGGTGGCTTGAGTTTGGGACTCTTGCTGGTGGAAGGCGACTGCTTTGGTAGCTGCCTTTTTGGGCCTAAGGTGGGTAGACAAGTTTGTTGTGGTGATTCCCCTTTTCCGAGTGTAGCTGAGGAAAGACTTGACTGGTTTGATGGCTGAAGGAGCAGTCTGGTCAGCGTAACTAGCTACATCAACGGGCTTTAGCTCAGTTAGTTTTCTACCTAAACCAAGCCAGCGTATGAATTTATATACCTCTATCTGTGTTGTCTCTTTGTCTTGTGGCGGTATGATGGCTAAGAACTCAATGGCTACTTCGCTCAGCGTGGGAACGCTATCAGGAATATTTCTCACAGACGCTTCTTTTTTCAACCCTGTGTTGCAGTTAATAATAGGGTGAGAGGGAAGGGATGTCAAATTGATAGGGGGTAAGGCACAGGGCAATTCATCAAATTATTCGTTGCCTTGTTCTTGTGGCACGGCATAGCCAATAAATGTGTAGGCCAGCTTAGCCAATAGAAAGGCGCAGGAGGTCGGTCCTTCCTCAGGGCAGAATTCCATCAAGTCGAAACCGACTACGTGTTTTTTAAGTGCTACTGATCTTAGCAAAGTCAAGAGTTGTTGCCATTGCATACCATCGGGTTCAGGAGTGCCTACTGCTGGCATAATAGCGGGGTCCAGGACGTCTACATCTATGGTTACATAGACTTGTTCGCTGAGTGAGGCTACTATTTGCTCTGTAGAGGCGACATTTGATGCTAAATCTGACATGTAAAAAGGACTCATCCTGTTCTGGTCTAAGAACTGTTTTTCTTCCTTGCTGAGGCTGCGCACCCCGACTTGAACGATGGGACAAAGCTCAGAGATGCGGCGCATAACACACGCTTGGCCATATTCGGTTCCCAGATATTCGTGGCGAAGGTCAGCATGAGCATCTAACTGCAACACAGAAAGCTCGGGGAATGCTTTCTGGAAAGCTCTAACTGTCCCCAGAGAGAGAGTGTGTTCTCCACCCAACATTAGCACAAATTTCCCCTTCTCTATTAGTCCTTGAGTGACTTGGTAAACCCGGTCAATCATGTCCCTGGGACCACTCATTAGTGGTTCTAGCTCAGGCAAGGTGTGAATGCCAACTTTGTATATCTCTCGATCCGTCTCCAAGTCGTATAGTTCCAAGTATCGAGAGGCATCAATGATAGCTTGCGGGCCATAACGGGTGCCACTTCGCCATTCGGTGGTGCTGTCGTAGGGGACTGGGAGGATTACTACTCTGGATTTTTGCCACTGTGAATAGGGTGGTGGTAATCCAGCGAACACTCGATATGATAGGAACGGTTCCTGTTCACTTTTCATGGTAAGCAAAGTTTATGTTCTCAGTCGCTGCGGGTTCTGCTGACCATTCTCTATTGAGGCGGCAAACTCTTGATTTAGTTAGCTGGAATCCCTCTAGGAAGTCCTTAATCGCCTTATCAGCATCGAAATCCTTGCAAGAGAAAACGTCTATGTTGACATAATTGCGCTCAACAAAAGTATGGATACTAATATGGCTCTCAGCGATAAAGACAAATCCTGATATGCCCCAATCCTCTAGCTCTGGCCCCACATATTTAAGAACATAGGGGGGTGAAATCCTGTTCATGCCAATTTTAGCGGGGTAGTTTTCCAGCCAGTTATGGAGAAAATCCTCGTCTTGGAGAATTTTCTGGTTATTGGTATATCCGTCTATGATTAAGTGCATCGGACCTCCTCCAGCTACATTTTCTTAACACAAAAAGTCAGTTAACATTTAATTGTTGAGATACCGAGGTATTTTTCTACTATTGCCAGGGCGCAATATTTGCCACACATGCTACAAGTTGCCCCGGCAGCAGGAATCTTGCTGTGAGCTTGCCGGAAATGTTGCGGGTCCAGGGATAATTTAGCTTGAGTCCCCCAATCAAGGGCTTTGCGAGCTCTGGACATTTCCTCGTCCCATTCTCGGGCACCTTTAATACCTTTGACTATATCACCAGCGTGTGCAGCTATGCGAGTGGCGATTACCCCCTCTTTTACGTCTTTCACATCAGGAAGGGAGAGGTGCTCTGTGGGAGTGACGTAGCACAGGAAATCTGTACCGGCGGCAGCCGCAAGGGCACCTCCAATAGCAGCCGTAATATGGTCGTAACCAGCACCTATGTCGCTTACCAGGGGACCCAGGACATAAAAGGGAGCCTCGCGACAAAGGCTCTTTTCTAGTTGAACGTTGGTAGCCACCTGGTCCAAGGGCAGGTGCCCAGGACCTTCCACCATCGCTTGAACGTCGGCTTCTCTGGCACGCTCCACTAACTCACCAAGTGTAATTAACTCTTCAACTTGAGCTCTATCAGTGGCATCAGCCAGGCTTCCCGGCCGCAAGCCATCGCCTAAACTCAAAGCAAAATCATATCTATGAGCTAAGTCTAGCAGGCGGTCATAATGTTGGTATAGTGGATTTTCTTTCTCATTATGGAGCATCCAACCAATGAGAAAAGCGCCGCCTCGGGAGACTACGTTGGTTGTTCTACCTTGATTTTTGAGCCTTGCCACGGTTGCTTGAGTTACCCCACAGTGAACGGTCATGAAGTCGACACCGTCTCTGGCTTGTTCTTCTATTACATCGAAAATCTCCTCGATGGTTATATTTACAATGGCTCCATGCCTGTCGATGGCTTCAATTCCTGCTTGATAGATAGGCACAGTCCCTATGGGCACACTGCTAGCATCTATGATGGCACGCCTTATAGCGGGGATATCGCCGCCAGTGCTCAGGTCCATCACAGCGTCAGCGCCAAACTCAATAGCGACACGTAATTTGGCCAGTTCTGTAGTGATGTCATAAAAGTCAGAGGAGGTGCCTATATTGGCGTTGACCTTGGTTCTTAGCCCCTTGCCTATACCACAGGGGACTAGATTTGTATGGTTAGCATTGGCTGGAATTATGATATTGCCCTGGGCCAATCCTTGCTGCACAAAGTCCACTTCCACCCCTTCTGTTTCAGCCACATGCCTTACTTGGGGTGTAACAACACCACTTCTTGCTAACTCTAGTTGAGTCATTCTATTTAAACCTCTTATTGAAAAGTGCCCTTAATTTGAAGCTGGAATATTTTACGTAAGCTTGGAGGGTGAAATTAGCATAAAACTAGTTCAAATGCAAATTCGGGAGTATAATTTGCTTATTAACTGGCGTCAACATGATTAGGAGCTTCAGTGGCAAGGCACCCAAAATAGCTGAATCGGCTTTTGTCAGTGAAGCGGCTTATGTTATTGGAGATGTGGAAATTGGTGAGGGTTCCAGTGTGTGGCCTGGGGCTGTGATTAGAGCTGACCTGGGCAAGATAAGCATCGGCAAGCACACCTCTGTTGAAGATAACTGTGTTATCCATTCAGGCTCACCTTCCTCTTCAGATGTTATGGGAGATGTCATAATTGGGGACAACGTACACATTGGTCACGGTGCAGCCGTTCATTGTCATAGAATTGGGAATAACGTGCTTATAGGCATGAATTCTACCATACTCCACGATGCTGAAATTGGCGACTTTTGTATAATTGCCGCTGGCACTCTGGTCAGGCAAGGAATGAAGATTCCCGACAGGTCACTTGTTGCGGGTGTCCCCGGGAAAATTCAAGGAGAGGCTTCAGCGGAGCAACTTTGGTGGGTGCAGGGGGGGCCTGAACTCTATAGTAAAATGGCTCAGCGGTACAAAGAGCAAGGCCTTTAGCTACCAAACTCTTCACATTTTTTCCGGGGCTGTCATGCCCATAAGGTGAAGCACCTTAGCTAGAACAATCTGGGTAGCTCGGACTAATTTAAGTCGGGCCTTGGTTAGTGTTTCATCTTGGGAAACAACTCTACATTGTTTGTAAAAGCTGTGGAACACGGTGGCTAAATCCTGAGCGTAATAGGGCAAATGGTGAGGCTGCAAGGTGGTGGCTACCTCCTCTATTATTTCGGGCAGAAGGATTAAACGGCGAATTAAGGTTAGCTCTGGCTCGCTTGAGAGCAGGGAAACATCGCCTTCGCTGTAGTCAATCCTCCGTTGCTCGGCCAGGCGCAGGATGCTGGCGATCCTGGCATGAGCATACTGGATATAGTACACAGGATTGTCTGCCGATTGCTTTTTGGCTAGCTCTATATCAAAGTCCATCTGGCTATCGGCGGAGCGAGACAGGAAGAAGAAACGGCAGGCATCTGGGCCTACTTCGTCTAATACCTCCCGCAAGCTGATGATGTCACCACTGCGTTTAGACACCTTTATCGTTTCGTTAGCACGCTTCAAGGTGACCAACTGGCAGATTATTATTTTAAGTCGCTCTGGGTCTATTCCCAGGGCCCTTACTGCTGTTTTCATCCGTGGAATATGCCCTTGATGGTCAGCACCCCAAATGTCGATTACAGTATCGAATTTCCGCTCCAGAAATTTGTTATAGTGATAGGCAATGTCGGAGGCAAAATAAGTGGGAGAACCATCGCTGCGCACTAGCACGTTATCCTTATCTTCGCCCAGAGCGCTCGATTCGAACCAGATGGCATTTTCCTTCTCGACCACATAACCTGCGTTTTGTAGTAGCGTCGTAGTTTGCTGGTATTGCCCACCTTGATAAAGATCCTGTTCCCTAAACCAAACATCGAAATCAACGTTTAGCAGTTTGAGATCTTCCTTGATGCTATTTATTAATTTACTGAGGCCGATTGCGCTTAACTCTGAAACTGCTTTCTGTTGTGGGTAAGCCAGAAATCTATCACCGTGCTCCTCAGCAATTTCCGTAGCCAGGTCGACCATGTAATCACCGAAATAGCCCTCAGGCTGTATGTCAACTTTCTTGCCCAGATGCTCTTGATACAGAATGTGAAGAGAACGACCAAAGGTATCTATTTGAGTGCCGACGTCGTTCAGGTAGTATTCTTTTTCTACGGAATAGGCAGCAGAGCTGAGAACATTAGCCAGAGTACTGCCCAGAACAGCTCCACGGCCATGACCTATGTGAAGAGGTCCGGTGGGATTGGCGCTAACAAACTCAAGCTGAATATGGCTGCCCTGGCCCAGATTAAGGTCACCGAATAATTTACCAGCGGTTAGAATCATTTCCACCTGCCTGCTTAGCCAATCATCTTGCAATGTGAAGTTGATGAAGCCTGGAGGGGCGGCCACAACTCTGGTGACTTCTGGAGGAGGTGATATGTGTTTTACCAGCCTCTCAGCTATAACTAGAGGAGATATTTTCATTGCTCGAGCTAACTTCAAAGGGATGCTTGAAGCGAAATCTCCATGCTCGGGATTTTGAGGATGTTCTATGGCCACCTCAGGTAACGTGGTAAAGATAAGGCTGCCTTTCTGTTGTGCCTCTAATAGTGCTTGCTGTAAACAGGTAACTAATTTTTGCTTAAGCATAGTAGCTTTAACTCCATTCAGCGCTCTTAGACCATATCTGGGTTAATTCCTGGTGCAAGAGATGGTGCTCAGCTCTTTCCAAACCGGGGTCACTTTGGTAAAGGTCTATCGCCTCCTGTCGAGCCAGCTCCAGAAGGCCCAAGTTTGATAGCTTAGCTATCCGAAACTCGGGCAGGCCACTTTGCTGCGTGCCAAAAAATTCCCCAGGACCCCGTAGCTCCAGGTCTTTCTCAGCTAAAGCGAAACCATTGTGGTTTTTCTCCATTAGCTGAAGGCGCTCCCTCGTTTCAGGCGAAAACTTTTCAGGAATAAGTATGCAGTAGCCTTGCTCCTTGTCCCGGCCTACTCGTCCTCTAAATTGATGGAGCTGCGACAGACCGAAGCGGTCAGCACCATCTACTAACATGACTGTCGCCTTAGGTACGTCAATGCCAACTTCTATTACCGAGGTTGATATTAGAATGTCAAGCTCTCCAGTGCGAAACTGGCGCATTACCTTTTCCTTTTCCTTAGGGTGCATTTGTCCATGGAGCAGGCCCAGTTTCAAATCTGGAAAAACTTCTCTGGAGAGGCGCTCATATTCGGTTGTAGCAGCTTTTGCCTCAAGTAATTCCGATTCCTCGATCAAAGGGTAAATGATGAAGGCTTGTCTGCCATTGCTAATCTGGTGATGAAGAAAGCTATAAGCTTTTCCTCTGGCTTGAGGTGCAAGGCAGCTTGTTTTCACTATTTGCCGTCCTGGTGGTAGCTCATCGATGATTGAGAGGTCGAGATCGCCGTAGAGCGTTAGCGCCATTGTTCGAGGAATAGGCGTGGCTGTCATGACTAATATATGGGGGTTAAACCCTTTTTGGCGTAGTGTTGAGCGTTGTAATACGCCAAAACGATGTTGCTCATCTATCACAGCCAGACCTAACTTGTCAAATTTTACCTCCTTTTGAATGAGGGCATGGGTACCGATAACAATGTCAATCTCTCCCTGGTTAATTCTATGGTGCAAATCTTTTTTTTCTTTTTCGCTGAGGCTTCCGATGAGCAGGCAAATGGTAAGCGGGCGTGAGAGAAATCCGGTGTGTGAGCTGGGATTGCTTTGCTGCGCTGGCAGTAGTAATGAAGAAGGAGTGCTAGCTTGGGACAAATAGCTGCAAATATTGCTGAAGTGCTGTTCAGCTAACACTTCGGTGGGTGCCATTAGTGCTCCTTGATAGCCGTTGGCAGCAGCTATTAGCAGAGCCAAAGTGGCAATCACAGTTTTGCCACTACCTACCTCGCCTTGAAGAAGACGTGACATAGCCTTTGTTTTTTTGAGGTCGGCTAAAATTTCCTTAAGCACTCGTTTCTGGGCCTGGGTTAAACTAAAGGGCAAGCAATGCAGAAAGCTATTAATAAGCTCTTGGTCTATAGTGAAGGCATTGCCCGGCTGACTTTCTTGCCAGTCTCGTTTCCTGGCTAATACGCCTAACTGAAAAAGAATTAGCTCATCGAAAGCCAGGCGCTCCTTTGCTTTCTCTGCCATCGCTTGACTGTCTGGATAGTGGGCTTGAGCGATTGCGTCGGGGAGGTGTAGTAGTTGGCAGCGGGCTTTTATCTCTGTGGGTAGGAAATCGCTCACTTGCCAGGCATAACCATCGGCAGCCTCCTTGGTCCATTTCCTCACTTGCCGAGGGTATAAACCTTTGGTGAGAGGATAAATGGGAACCAGGCGGCTGGTATGAATCAATTCTTGGTCCTTGAGTAACTCCCACTCAGGAGATTCAAAAACTTTCAGTCCTTTAAATGAACTCACTTTGCCGCTGATAACCATACGGGTATTCGTAGGTAATCTCTTGGCCAAGTAAGGCTGGTTGAACCAGACTACTCTAATATTCCCTGTCTCATCGCCTACGATTGCCTCTGTGCCTTGTCGGTAGCCGAAGGTTGCCACTCTAGCTTCCCATACTGATGCAATGATAGTTTGTTCTTCCCCCTCCTCAAGTTCAGCGACCAGTTTTCTTCGGCTATAGTCAATATAACGTCGCGGGATGAGATAAAGTAGATCGTGCACCGTTCTCACATTTAGCTTGGCAAATTTGGTGGCTACATTGGGCGTAATGCCTCTGATGTGGGTTATGGGCGAATCCAGTCCTTCGCTTTTCTTTCGAGGCCATGACTCGGCTACCGCTGCTACCCTCACCTTATTCCTCTCCCTTGAAGGGAGAGGAGAGGTGAGGGTGGCTTCCTTCGTCTTTTCTAACTTGCTTATCCAGTCGAGAATGCTCGTTATCCACTCCTTGCGCTGTGCTACGCTAAAGGAACCGTAATTGGAGTTAGCTAAATTGAGCTCATTAAAGTCTGCCAAAAGTTTTGTATCACTTATGGCTTGCTTGATTTGTCCAGCTTGCTTGTGGAGATACTCGTCCAGGCCACCGATTACTGTTTTGTTGGTATAGCCTTTGTTATATTCCAGTTCAAGAATGCCTCGTAGTGAGTCAAGCCCTGTCATTTGGAAAGCCTTTAATCTAAGCTATTCTCCCTGAAGCACAGAAACGCCTAAGACATGAGGGCCAACATGAGTTCCTACCACAGGGCTTACCCTGGAGCGGTAGAAATACTCTGGAGGGACCAGGTCCTTAAGACGCTGTGCTAATATCTCTAATTCATCTGGAGTAGTGGCATCCTCGACCGCCAAGGCTTCTATATTGCCCAAGCTCCTGACAAAATCTACCAGGTAATCAATTGCATGAGTTCGATTGCGGGCTCGAGCGACAGGAAAAGTTGCCCCGTCTTTTATTCCCAGGATAGGACTTACCTTTAGTAAACTGCCTAAGAAGGCCTGCGCCTTGCCAATACGCCCGCCTCTTCTCAGGTATTCTAATGTATCGAAGCTCATGCGCACATGAATTCTGGGAATCGCATTCCTCAGCCAGTCAACAATCTGGTCTAAATTAGCCCCTGATTGAGCCATTTGAGCCGATTTTATGACCAAAAGCATCTGTCCGCCTATCACTGACTGAGAATCAATAACCTCGATGTGGCACTCCTTGGTGACCATAGCCTTAGCCTCAAGTGCTGCCTCGTAGATGCCACTATACATTTGGGAGAGCGTTACAGTTAGAATCTCTTGTGTTTCTTCGGCTAGCCTGGAGAAGAGCTCAGCAAGGAACTTTGGGGTGACCGATGAGGTGTTAGGAATAGTCTGAGTTTGTGTTAGCTTGCGATAGAATTCGTCCGTACCAAGGTCAACGTTATCCTGATAAACCTGATTGCCAAATTTAACGTACAATGGCACCACTGTAATCCCATACCTCTGGGCTAGCTCGGAGGTAATACCAGAACAGCTATCAGTTACAACTTTAACCATTGTGTGCTTCCAAGATTGTTATTCTAGCGAAAGTATGTAGTTATAGTGAGGTTGATTACCACGAACAACCTCAACCTCAACTTCATATATATCACGAATTTCCTTAGCTATATTTTCAGCTTCAGCAACCTTGACTCCGGCACCGTAATAAAGAGTCACTATCTCTGCCTTTTCGATGTCCGCCTTCTGTAGAGCTTCCAGAATAACGTTCAATATATTGTGACCTCTGGCTATCACATTCTCGTCATTTAGGATAGCAATGGGTTGTCCTTTCTTTATCTTCAAGCCATCAAGCTGTGTTTTGCGCACTGCCTTGGTGATTTCTATGGTCTTTACCCCGGTCATCGCCTCTTCCATAATCCGAGCATTTTCCTCTAGACCCATGTCATAATTGAAGGCAAGAAATGCCGCTATGCCTTGAGGAGTGGTCTTGGCAGGGATTATCTTCACCTTTTTTGAGGTTAAGGACTCAATTTGAGAAGCCGCGGGGATGATATTCTTGTTGTTGGGGAGCAAAATGACATTATTTGAGGGCGCTGATTCTACAGCTTGCAATAATTGGTGAACGCTGGGGTTCATTGTTTGACCGCCAGGAACGATGATTGCAGTACCCAGGCTATTGAATATGTCAAAAAATCCTTCTCCAGAGGCAACTGTGACTACAGCAATATCTACTGTGGGCAATCTTTCCTGTTGCAGCTTGAGGAATTCTATATATTGGTCATCCATGTTGTTGATGACTATCTCATGCAATTTACCCATGCGGCTAGCATAGTCAATAACTTCGCCGGGCTTAAAGCTGTGTATATGGACTCTGATTAGAGAATCGTCACCGGTAACGATTAGAGATTGCCCCTTTTTTTGTAAGTCCCTTTTTATCTTTTGCAGATTGAGCTTTTTCCCTTCCAGCACGAAGTTGGTGCAGTATCCGTAAGGCAGCTCTACTTCCGTAGCCATGTGGGTTATTTTAGGAGTCAGGGGCAAATCAGCAGCAACGAGGTGAGGTTTCCAGTATTGTATCTTATTTGCTTCTCCCTTGAGGAAATGGAAAGCACCATCCAGCAAAACATACATGCCTTGTCCTCCAGCATCAACCACCCCAGCCTCGCGTAATGCTGGTAATAGGGAGGGAGTTCGGGCAACTGAATCCCTGGCTGCCTCAACTGTGGCTTCCAGTACTGAAATCAGGTCGTCAGGATTGCTTTTGGCAGCCTCTCTGGCGGCTTTAGCTGCGTCTTTGAGCACTGTTAACATGGTGCCCTCTACAGGTTGTGCAATTCCATCATAGGCAACTTGTGATGCCTCGCTTAATGCTTCGGCGAAGTCTCTGCCGTTAAAATAAGTCCTGGCTGCTAGCCCTTTAGCTAAGCCACGCCAAAATTGAGACAGGATAACCCCTGAATTACCTCGGGCCCCCATCAAAGAACCGTGAGCCATTGCTTTAGTTACTGAAGAGACATCGCTATCTGAGTTGTGACGCGCCTCTTCTAGAGTAGAGCGCATGGTAAGCAACATATTGGTTCCGGTATCCCCATCAGGGACAGGGAAGACATTTATGGCGTTGATATCGGGGGCGCTTTTCTCCAGCCAGGCAGTTCCGCAGGTAAACATCTCCTCCAAGGTTTTTCCGTCAGCTAGATTACCTTTCATTTCATTCTTTCCTTGGTAAAATATTCATGATACAATAACATGTTAATCTAAACTTGGTTCTTAGTAAAGCGGGTTAAAGATCCACGATGAAATGTGATATTTGCGGTAAAAGGACTCAATACGGATACAATGTAAGCCATTCCAAGAAACACACTAAGCGGCGCTGGTTGCCTAATGTTCATAGAACTACCCTGATTATAGATGGTAGGAAGAAGAAAGTTAACATCTGTACAAGGTGTTTGCGCAATCAATACAAAGCAGCCCGTTAGCCCAGGGCTTCCCTAATCTTTTGCAATGCCTGGCTTATTCCTTCCTTAGCCTTAAATACAGTGTTGCCAATTGCCAGGACTCTAGCTCCAGCTTTAACTATGCCAGGCGCATTATCCAGGGTAATGCCGCCGTCAACTTCAAGTTCGGCATTTGACATTTTATCGTCAAGCATCCTGCGCAAGCGACTTATTTTCTGTAGCGATTCTGGAATAAAAGTCTGCCCACCAAAGCCAGGATTGACGCTCATGATGAGGAGCAAATCAACGTAAGGAATAATCTCCTCTATCAGGCTCAAGGGGGTAGCTGGATTCAAAGACACTCCGGCCTTTACCTGAAATTCCTTTACTAACTGGATTGTTCGGTGGAGATGGGGACAGGCCTCAGTGTGTACAGTGATGATATTGGCGCCAGAGTTGACAAACTGGGAAATATAGCGGTCTGGTTCCTCTATCATCAAGTGAACGTCCAGAGGGAGATGTGTCCAGGAGCGGATAGAAGCCACTACCGGGGCGCCGATAGTGATATTAGGCACAAAGTGACCGTCCATAACGTCAATATGAATATAATCAGCCCCTGCCTTGGTAACCTCAGCAACTTGCTCACCAAGGCGAGCAAAATCAGCAGACAGGATTGATGGCGCTAGCTTAATTCGGTTTTTCATATTTCTCCTCTATGAGCTCTTTTGCCCTGGTTAATGCTGCTTCTACTCGTTGTGGAGAAGTACCGCCAACGATATCTCGAGCAGCTACGGATGACTCCAAGGTTATATTATATACGTCTTTGGCGAAAAGAGGAGAGAAATCGTTGTATTCGCCTAAGCTAAGCTCATGGAAGTTTTTACCTTTATTGATAGTATATTCACTAAGTTTAGCTACAACCCTATGGGCTTCCCGAAATGGTAAACCTTTCTTCACTAGATAATCGGCCAGATCAGTGGCTAAAATATAGTCTGCTTTCGTCGCCTGAGAGATACGCCCAGTGTTAATCTTGATCGTTTTTACCATTTCAGCAAATACTTTCAAGCTGGAATGTAATGTATCTATAGTATCAAAAAGACCTTCCTTATCCTCTTGCATATCTCGATTATAAGCTAAAGGTAGTGCTTTCATTGTGGTCAAAATGGCCATCAAGTTGCCGTATACTCGCCCAGTTTTCCCTCTGGTCAACTCCGCCACATCGGGGTTTTTCTTTTGGGGCATGATGCTGCTGCCTGTAGTGTAGGCTTCACCAATTTGGATGAAGCCGAACTCACTGGATGACCATAGGATAATCTCTTCAGCCAGGCGTGAAAGGTGCATCATAACAAGGGCAGCCGAGGCCTGGTATTCTATTACGAAATCTCTATCAGAAACAGCGTCAAGACTGTTGGTGCTTACTTTGCTAAAATTTAATTCTCGGGCAACGAATTCGCGATCTATGGGGTAGGAAACGCCAGCCAAAGCACCGCTGCCCAGAGGCAAAACATCGACACGTTCAAGGCAATCATAGGACCTCGCTTTGTCTCGCTGAAACATCTCAAAGTAAGCAAGCAAGTGATGAGCTAAAAGGACTGGCTGAGCCTGCTGTAGATGGGTATAGCCAGGCATGATGACATCCTTATTTGCCTCAGCCAATCCCACCAGCGAAGATTGCAAGCTTTTTAACTCCTCTATGGTTTTCAATATTTCCTCTTTGAGGAAGAGGCGTATATCCAGAGCTACTTGGTCATTTCTGGAGCGGGCGGTATGGAGCTTGCCTGCTACATCCCCTATCATTTCGAACAGTCGAGATTCAATGTTCATGTGAATGTCTTCAAGCTCGGGCTTGAACTGGAATTCTCCTTGCTCGATTTCCTTTCGAATAGAGGATAGTCCCGCAATTATAGCTTCGGCATCGTCCTGGGCTATTATTCCTTGTTTCGCCAGCATTTTTGCATGAACACTGCTTCCCCTAAGATCCTGGGAATATAACCTCTGGTCAAAGGGAATAGAGGCAAGGTAGTTTTTTACTAGCTCGTTTTTACCTTCTAGCATCAGCCTTCTTCACGAAACAGCGATTGTGCTTGGGCCTGGGTTCTCACTGGTAGTCCCCAGATATGAATGAAACCAGGAGAGGCACTTTGGTCAAAGACATCTCCTTTATCATAGGTAGCTAAGCTGTAGTTGTAAAGCGAATAGGGTGATTTCCTTCCCACCACCTGGCAATTACCTTTGAAGAGCTTCGACCTGATAGTGCCAGTGACGTATTTTTGTGAGCTTTCTACATAGGCAGCCAAGTCCTGGCGATGGGCAGTAAACCATAGCCCGTTATAAATGAGGTCAGCATATTCACTGGCTACTCTGGCCTTAAAACGGAGCTGTTCCTTCGTCAGCACCAGGTCCTCTAAAGCTTGGTGGGCTTTGATTAACACTATGGCTGCAGGTGCCTCATAAGCCTCCCTGGATTTTATGCCTACCAGTCTATTTTCAACATGGTCAATCCTACCTATGCCGTGCTCGCCGGCCAATTCATGAATCCGTTGAACAAGGGTGACGCTATCTAAATTCTCACCAGCAAGGCTTACTGGTATCCCTTGGTCAAATCCAATCTCCAGATAAGCAGGCTCGTTGGGTGTTTCTGCAAGGGGTTTTGTCCAGATGAAGGCGTCCTCGGGAGCCTCATTCCAGGGGTCTTCCAGGGCACCACATTCAATACTCCTCCCCCATAGATTTTCATCGATGGAGTAGGGGCTAGCTATAGTGACAGGGATGGGAATATTATGGGTCTGAGCATATTCAATTGTCTGCTCCCGTGTCATATTCCATTCCCTGGCTGGAGCAATTATCTTGAGTTCGGGAGCCAAAGCTGCAGTGCTCACATCAAGTCTCACCTGGTCGTTGCCCTTACCGGTGCAGCCATGTGCTACTGCTGTGGCTCCTTCTTTCTTGGCTGCATCCACCAGGAGCTGAGCAATTAGAGGACGCCCCAGTGCTGTGGCTAGAGGATATTGTCCTTCATAAATAGCATCGGCTTTAAGAGCCGGGAAAACAAATGAGTTGATAAAAGATTCCTTGACATCAACTACCAGTGCTTTTATAGCTCCCATACCCAGGGCCTTTTGCCTGATAGCTTCAAGGTTAGCTACATTGCCTATATCCACGGTAAGGGTGATAATGTCCATATTATACTTTTCTTTAAGCCACTTTATGGCTACCGAGGTATCCAGGCCACCACTATAAGCTAAGACTGCTTTATCCGACATACTCCCTCCTCGCTTTCTCAGCCAAGACATCTTGTAAGATGCTAATCGCCTTGTCTACCTCCCTTTCAGTGATAATAAGGGGAGGTATAAATCGAAGAGCATTTGGCTTTACTTTGTTGACCAACAAGCCTTTTTTCAGGCAAGCTATAGCCATGTCCTCAGCAATTTCGCTATTAAATTCTAAAGCTATTAGCAGTCCTCGACCTCTTACTTGAGTGATAAACTCAAATTCTTGCTTAAGGCTTTCTAGCTTGGCTATAAAATACTTTCCTAACTGCTTAACCCTTTCTGGCAGGCCATTGTCAATAATATATTTCACGGTAGCATAAGCAGCAGCGCAGACCAGAGGATTGCCACCAAAGGTAGAGCCATGGTCACCTGGAGAAAAGAGAGAAAAATCCTCTTTGGACAGGAAGGCACCTACAGGCACTCCACTGCCTAGCCCCTTAGCCAAAGTCATTATGTCTGGCTCAACATTGTACTGCTCGTAGGCGAAAAGTGTCCCCGTTCTGCCTATGCCTGTCTGAATTTCGTCCAAAATGAAGAGGATTCCCTTTTCATGGCACCAATTCTGTACTTCTTTAAGGTAGCCATCGTCAGGTACATTAACTCCGCCTTCTCCCTGAATCGGCTCCAGTATTACGCCACAAGTTTGCTCATTAGTTGCTTGCTTGATAGCTTCGACATTGTTGTATTCAACGTTGACAAAGCCACTAGGTAGAGGTGTGTAGGGCTCCTGGAATTTGCTTTGTCCCGTGGCAGCAGTCATAGCTAAAGTTCTGCCGTGGAAAGAGCTATAAGTAGTGATGATCTCATAAGCGCCATTGAGGCGAAGCTTTCCATATCTGCGGGCCAGTTTTATTGCTCCCTCGTTGGCTTCAGCACCGCTGTTGCAAAAGAAGACCCTGTCAAGGCAGCTATTCTCAACTAAAAGCTGTGCTAGCTTTATCTGGGGAATAGTATAAAACTGGTTCGACGCTTGGATTAGGGTTTTGGCTTGCTTTTCCAAGGCCTCCACTACTACTGGAGGGCAATGTCCCAGGCTATTTACTGCCCAGCCACCAACGAAGTCGAGATATTCCTTGCCTTGGTCGTCCCAGGCTCGAGCACCCTCTCCCCGAACTAAGGTCACAGGGGACCTGCTAAACGTTCTGAGGAACAACTTCTGCTCCAACTCTTGCCAGTTATTCTGGTACAATGCTTGTCCCTCCAAATTGAGATTGTGAAGCTTGTTCCGAGCCCAAGCGAGGAATCTCACTCACCGCAATTACGTTGAGCAAAGCATGAGGCGTTCTGCCGTCGATAATGCGCACGATGGGCACTGTAGCTAGAGCTGTAATGCTAGCTTCTATTTTAGGGATCATCCCTCCCGAGGCTATGCCAGAGCTAACTAAGTTCTTTGCCCCAGCTAGGTTGAGCTGTGATATTGCCTTTCCTGAGCTATCATGTACGCCATCAACATCGGTCAAGAAGATGAGCTTCTCAGCAGCTAGTGCAGCAGCAATTTCTCCGGCAGCGGCATCTCCGTTGATGTTAAGGAGCGTCATTCTGCCTTTAACTGAGCCAGAACTTATCGGGGCCACCACTGGGATATAGTTCGCCGCTAGCAATACCTTTAATGGAGCAGGGTCAACAGTTACAATCTCACCAACATAGCCTAGCTCAGGACTCTTAATGGTTGCCCAAAGCAAATTACCATCACTGCCAGTTAAACCTATTGCTTTCCCCCCCAGGGCTTGTATAGCCACTACTAATTCCTTGTTAATCAAACCACCTAATATTGCAGTTACTACCTTCATGGTTTCAGCATCAGTAACTCTTAAGCCATTGATGAAGCCGGTGGAAATGCCAAGCTGGGCAAGCCACTCGGAGGTCATCTGGCCGCCGCCATGCACCACCACCAGGTACTCCCCTTGCTTTTGCAGCTCTACCAAGTCCTCCAGAGTAGTATCATGGTTGCCCAGAGTGCTGCCACCTATCTTAACTACTATAATCTTGTTTGACAAAATCGAACCTTGTGTTACGTTGTATATTCGCTATTTATCCTAACATATTCCTCAGATAAGTCGCAGCCCCAAGCGGTAGCTTCACCATCCCCTAAATTAAGGCGTAGCCTGATAAGCACATTATCATTACGTAAAGCCAATCTCATTTCTTCCTGGCTAAATGAGGAGGGGCAACCTTGTTTCATGACGCAAGTGTCGTTTAAATGGACGTCCAATTTGTTTTCTATTACCTCTACCCCGCTTCGTCCCAGTGCAGCAACGATACGTCCCCAGTTGGGGTCGCTGCCATGTATTGCTGCTTTTACCAGTGGTGAACTGGCAATGGTTCGGGCTGCCTGGCGAGCCTCGGCTTGATTGGTTGCACCCTCTATGGTAATTTCGATGAGTTTCGTAGCCCCCTCGCCGTCTCGAGCTATAGACTTAGCCAAATAAATACAAACCTCGTCTAAAGCTTTCTGGAAGGCTTCACCGTTATTGAAGCTAATTGGTGGGTTACCGGCCAAGCCGTTGGCTAATAAAAATACACAATCGCTGGGACTAGTCTCGCCATCAATACTAAGCATGTTAAAGGAAGCATCCACTGCTTTTTGTAATGCTGATTGCAGGAAATCATCATTTACCGAAGCATCAGTGGCTATAAAGCAGAGCATGGTAGCCAGGTCGGGGTGAATCATGCCTGCTCCTTTAGCTACGCCGCCAATAGTCAGCTTAACTCCTTTCATATCAAGCTTGATTGCCACCTCTTTGGACTTTGTGTCTGTGGTCATTATTGCTTGGGCAAAATCGTGACCTCCATCTTTGTGAAGCTTTATTTTTTCTATCCCCTCTCTAATGCAGTTCATGGGTAATGGCACTCCAATCACACCTGTGCTGGCTATAAGGACTTCCTGTGGAGATATGCCTAGCTTTGTTGCCACTAGATTTGTCGTTTCCAGGGCATCTGCCAATCCTTGTTTACCTACACAAGCATTGGCACAACCCGAATTTACCACGACTGCTTGTGCTCGCCTTTGTGATAGATGTTTCTGGGACAGGATAACGGGAGCTGATTTAATCTGGTTGGTAGTAAAAACGCCAGCAGCAGTGCAAAGCATCTCAGAGTGGAGGATGGCTAAGTCAAGCTCGTCGCTACTTTTTATCCCAGCGTGCACTGCCCCAGCTAGGAACCCTGGGACTGAGGCAATATTGCTGGAGGGGAATGACTCAGACATGGGATTTTAACTAAAAAGCGTTAATACTATAACACAATTTGGTAGCAACACGAATTAGCCAAAGAGTACCCTTGCGGCGTTGCGATACAGGATTCCTTCTATGGTGCTACTGCTCAGCGGCAGTGACTGAATTGCTTCGGCATTTTCTTTTATCCCTGTGGGCATGGCAGGCCAATCTGAGCCAAATATAACTTTGTCTCCATTCTTGTCTAGCTCAGGGAAGTAGCTCAGGAGCTTTTTTGGAGGGAGTCCGGTTATATCCATGTAAACATTCTTGTGCAAGCGCGAGAGGAAGAAGCATTCCTCGTACCAAAATCCCCTGCCGCTATGGGCCATAATTATCCTGAGGTCGGGGAAATCAACGGCCACATCATCCAGGTAAATGGGGTCACAGTATTTCATTCTCGTTCCTTCAAATGTGGAAGAGCCGGTATGGAATATGATGGGAATGTTCAACTCCTGTGCTTTGGCATAGATTGGGTAAACTCTTGATTCATTGGGATAGAAAAATTGGTACGATGGGAGAAGCTTAAGTCCTTTGACCTGGCAATCTTTCACATAGTATTCAAGCTTTCTAGCAGGGTGGGGGTCTACATTTGGATTTAAGTTGGCAAAGGGGATTAGCATATCCTGCCCCTGGCAATACTCGATAACTGCTTCTGTAGTAACCAATCCACTGGTAGCAGGGCAGTTTTCAGCTAGCACCACAGCATATTTCACATCCTGGCTTTTAAGATAGTTTATAGTTAGTGAGGGCTTCCTGGCGAATTCATCCATCCTGGCGTAGAAATCGGGATTAATGGTTTTTAAGAACTCTGCAAGTGTGGGATTCAACGTCTCGCGCTTTAGTAAATGGATATGGAAATCAATAAGCTCCATCTGTGTTTCTTAAATGCTAATATAGCAAGAAACTTGCTTGACGTCTATTCATACTTTACCTGTGGAACATACAGTGCTAAAATCAGCTTTAGGGGTGTAGTATGTCAGGGCATTCCAAGTGGTCACAAATTAAGCGGCAAAAGGGAGTAGCTGATACTAGACGTGGGCAACTATTTACCAGGCTTACACGAGAAATCATGCTGGTAGTGAGGCAAGGCGGATCAAATATGGAGAGCAATTTCCAGTTACGCATAGCGGTTCAGAAAGCTCGTGATAATAATATGCCTTCGGAGAATATAGAGAGGGCGGTAAAGCGTGGCAGTGGTGAAACCGAGGCAGGCAATTTAATCGAAGTGACCCTTGAAGGATATGGACCCCACGGGGTGGCAGTTTTAGTAGAAGCGTTGACCAACAATCGTAACCGTACCATTCAAGATATACGGCGCCTTTTTACACGCCATGGTGGTAACTTAGGCGAGAGTGGTTGTGTTTCATGGCTCTTTGAAAATAAAGGGGTGATCACTGTGGAAAGCGGGGATTCAGATACTGAGGAAGTAGGCCTGATGGCTATTGATGCCGGCGCTGAGGATGTTAGGACGGAAAAAGGTTACCTCGAAATTTATACTTACCCACAGGATTTAGAGGGAATAAGAAAAGCTATTGAGGATGTGGGCAAGCGCGTTATCTCAGCAGAGCTCTCTCTGGTGCCTAAGACTACAATGGTATTGGATGAGAAGGAAGCAGCTCGAACCCTGGGGTTCCTGGATCAGTTGGAGGAGCTCGATGATGTACAGCGTGTGTTCTCCAACATCGATTTCTCCGACGCTACTTTAGAAAGGCTACATAGTCAGCTGTAGTATGCGTATTCTTGGCATTGACCCTGGGAGCGTAAATCTAGGTTATGGGGTGGTAGATGTTGAGGAAGAGGTATGGATGGTAGACTGTGGGGTGTTAACCGTCTCCTCCCGAGTTCCTTTGGAGGAAAGATTACGCTCTTTGTATGATAAACTAAACGAAGTTGTTGCCCAGCATCACCCGGATGAAGTAGCTATTGAAGAGCCCTTTGTAGGTCGCAATGTGCGCTCAGCATTGGCTATTGGCAGAGCACAAGCTATAGCTATTCTGGTAGCGGCAAACCGGGGGTTAAGCGTTTATCGTTACTCGCCAGCTCAGATAAAACAGCAGTTAACCAACTATGGTGGAAGCGGTAAGGAGCAAATGCAGGAGATGGTGAAAATCCAGCTTGGACTTCCTCAAGTCCCTCAGACCAGTGACGCTGCTGATGCTCTGGCTGTAGCCCTTTGTCATATTCAACAGAGCCGTTTTAATCGATGGCTCGCTGAGAGAAGTTGATATGATTGTCACTCTAGAAGGGATTTTGGAATACCGTGGGGTTGATTCAATCATCGTCAAGGTAGGGGGGGTTGGCATTCAGGTATATGTTCCCGGCTCGACTTCAGGTCAATTAGGAGCTACTGGCGACAAAATCTCTCTTTATACCCACCTCCATTTGAGAGAAGATAACGTCTCTCTTTATGGTTTTGCCTCTGATGAGGAGCTAGCTTTATTCAAAAACCTCATTTCTGTTTCCGGGGTTGGCCCCAAAGCTGCTTTATCGCTACTTTCTGCCTTGAGTCCGCAGCAACTGGCCATGGCTATCACTGGTGGCAACGTCGAGATTATCAGCCAGGTGACGGGCATCGGCAAAAAGATGGCCGGTCGTCTTGTCATCGAGTTAAGAGGCAAGCTGGAGCGGGAATGGAGAGAAGCAGCCTTGCCCTTAGCTCCAGAAGATGCTGATGCCATAGCCGCTCTAACCAGCCTGGGTTATTCCTTAAGAGAAGCTACTCAAGCTATCTCCAAGCTTCCCGACCCCACGAAGCTAAGCCTGGAGGAAAAGGTTAAGCTGGCGCTGCAACAACTGGCTGGAAGTTGAAACCATACAATTCGCAAAACGCCTGGGGCATAGATTAAAATGCTATGTGCGTCCAGGTAGTATGAAAAAAGTAGCTGTAGTTACAGATAGCGTTACCTCTCTACCTCAGAAGGTGGTTGACAAATACGATATTCACATCATTCCTGTGCGGATCACTGTTGAAGGCAAGGTCTATCGAGATACTGCTGAAGATTTGCCTCCGGAGGCAATTAGTAGACTTCAAAAAGTGTCACATATGGACACAACTCCATGGCCTCCAGAATTCTATTTTGAGGTGTATAAAGAACTGAGTGAGAGGGCAAATAGCGTAGTTCATGTCGTTTGCTTCTCACAATTTACTTCAACGATTTCTTTGGCCAGGGCAGGGGCAGAAATGGCACAGGAAGCTGTGTCCAGCTTCACGGTGGAAGTAGTTGACTCTGAAACGGCTACTATGGCTCAAGGCTTTGTTGCTTTAGCCGCGGCTCGAGCTGCGGCAGATGGCAAAAGTGTAGGCGAGGTAATCGAGGCTGCCAATGAAGTCAAATCAAGGGTGAATTCGATATGGATGCTCGATTCTCTCAATTATCTAGCCAGGACAGGGCGGATTAACAGGTTGGCAGCTTGGGCAAGCGCTTTGCTTAATGTGAAGCCTCTCGTTGGCCTTTCCCAGGGCAAGGCGCATCCTCTTTCCCTGGTCAGGAGCAGTTCTCAAGGTATCAAAGGCATTATCAAGATAATGCGAGAGAGTGTCAATGTTGCAGAACCATTGCATGTCGCTGTGATGGAGGTGGAGAAACCCAGGGAGGCACAAGAGCTAGTAAATATGATCAAGGAGCAGTTCCAACCATCTGAATTCTATCTGGTGCAGTTTACGCCAGTTATGCAAATTGTTGCTGGGTCAGGTATATTGGGTGTGGCCTTTTATTGTGGTGAGTGAACTCCGATGTCTCAGTTTAAATTAGCTTCCGATTTTCGTCTCACTGGTGACCAGCCGCAGGCTGTGGATAAGCTGGTTGAAGGGCTAAGGAAGGGCTATCGAGAGCAGACTTTGCTGGGGGTCACTGGCAGCGGCAAGACCTTCACCGTGGCCAATAGTATCGAAAGGGTGCAGAGGCCTACACTGGTCATTTGCCATAACAAAACCCTGGCGGCCCAACTGGCCACCGAGTTCAAGGAATTCTTCCCCGAAAACGCTGTGGAGTACTTTGTTAGTTATTATGATTATTATCAACCAGAGGCTTATATTCCCAGCACTGACATCTATATTGAGAAAGAGACCGATATAAATGAGGAGATTGATAAATTACGACACGCAGCTACCAGAGCTCTCTTTGAGCGTCGAGATGTAATAATAGTGGCTTCAGTCTCTTGCATTTATAGCTTGGGTGCACCTGAGGAGTACCATAGCTTTGCGGTCACACTGAGAAGGGGTGGGAATTACAAGCGGGATAAGTTGCTTCGCCGCTTGGTAGATATGCAATACGAGAGGAATGATTATGAGCTTACTCGAGGGAAATTCCGCATTCGAGGGGATACTTTGGAAATCCTGCCAGCCTATGAGGAAACAGTCCTTAGAATCGAATTCTGGGGGGAAGAGGTTGATCGAATTGTGGAGGTTGACTCTCTTACTGGTGAACTGCTGGCTCAATGTGACCAGGTAGATATCTACCCTGCCAAGCACTTCGTCACCTCATATGATAAGTTGATGGCGGCAATCGAGGATATTAAAGTTGAGCTAGAGGAAAGGTCAAGTAAGCTAAGGGCTCAAGGTAAGCTACTGGAAGCTCAAAGGCTTGAGGCACGAACTAACTACGATATTGAAATGCTTCAAGAGGTGGGTTATTGCAATGGCGTGGAAAATTACTCCCGGCATCTCCAGAGGCGTGCTCCAGGTAGTACACCGTGGACTTTGCTGGATTATTTTCCCGACGATTTTTTGCTCTGCATTGATGAATCACACATGACTCTGCCTCAAATAAGGGGTATGTATCATGGCGACATTTCGCGGAAGCAGACGCTGGTTGATTATGGTTTCCGCCTCCCTTCGGCTTTAGATAATCGTCCATTGAATTTTGAGGAGTTTCAAAAACATATCAACCAGGTGATTTATGTCTCAGCTACACCAAAACCTTACGAGTATGAGCATAGCCAACAGGTGGTGGAGCAATTGATTCGTCCCACCGGGTTGCTGGAGCCCACTGTGGAGATTAAGCCAACCAGGGGGCAAATTGACGATCTTATCTACGAGATAAAAAGTCGCGTTGAAAAGGGAGAGCGTTGTTTGGTAACCACTCTGACCAAGAGGATGGCTGAGGAACTGAGTGACTACCTGAGGGAGATGGAGATAAAAACCCACTATCTCCACTCGGAGGTGGAGACGCTGGAGAGAGTGGAGATTCTTCGTGATCTTCGCCTCGGCGTCTATGATGTAGTCGTGGGCATTAATCTCCTTCGTGAAGGCCTGGACTTGCCTGAGGTGAGCCTGGTAGCTATACTCGATGCCGATAAGGAGGGCTATCTCAGGTCAGAGGAAGCGCTCATCCAGACAATGGGACGGGCTGCCAGACATGTGAATGCCCATGTTGTGATGTATGCTGACACCATTACCAAATCTATGCAGGAAGCCATGAATGAAAGTAGACGGCGGTGGCAGGTTCAGGAAGCTTACAATAGGGAACATGGCATCACTCCGCAGGGGATAAAAAAGGCAATCAAAGATATAACTGAGCGAGTTCAAGCGGTAGCTGAGACTCGGGTTCCTTATATGGTTACTCCCCTTTCTAAGGAGGAAATGGTTCGTCTTATCAAGCAACTGGAGTCCCAAATGAAAGCAGCAGCCAAGAATCTGGAATTTGAAAAAGCCGCTATGATCCGTGACCGTATTCTTGAATTAAGAAAAGATGAGGAGTTTTTCTCGCCTTCAGCTAAACTCAGGTAAGCCATAGATCTCTGTTAAAGACAAGGAAAGGTAGTCAATCAGATTGCTCCTGTAATCATGGATGGCAAAAAGAGAACTGCACAAAGGCTTCTCAAACTAAAAATGTCGTGTTATAATTGGGTTGGTCGGAGGGGTTTTTGAAAAGCCAAGTTCAGTTGGTAGGTGTTTCCTCAGTTAATCTGCACGATTTAGCTTCCAAGACGAGTCTGGTGTTTTTAGTTCTAAATAAAAAAGGAGGTGAGTGACTATGTCTAGTGCTTTGGAGCAGATGACTAGCAGTGGCAGTAATGCGCCGGAAGTTATTCAGGGAATCAAAACTGAGACGGGGAAGAGAGTAATGGGCTATTTTCACCCCATTGTTCCTGAGGAGTTGATATATGCTGCTGGATTCCATCCTGCCCGGCTATACCGCTGGTATTTTGAAGAACCGATAACCGTAGGTGATTCTTATATTCAGACATTTCTCTGCTCTTATGTAAGGAGCCTTTGGGACCAAGTTCTGAAAGGCAAGTATCCTTACTTAAGTGGCGCAATTATACCAAGAGCCTGTGAGGCAGTAACCTTCCTGTATCAAACATGGAAGAGGCATAAGCCCACTCCATTTGTTGACTATATAAATGTGCCATGGAAGAGAACTGAGAACGCAGTTGGTTTCTTTGCTCAGGAACTTGGTAGGGTTGGGAAGGACCTGGGAAAGTTTGCTGAGAAGGAAGTCACTGAAGATTCATTGCGTAATGCCATTAAAGTTTATAACAAAAATAGAGAATTGCTGAAGAAGATTTGTGATTTGCGGAAAGCTGAAATCCCACCTGTCTCGGGGACAGAGATATTCGATGTTGTAATGTCGGGCTTCATCTTCGACAAGGAAAAGCATAATGAGTTGCTGGAGCAGTTGCTGACTGAAATCTCCCAGAGGGCGCAGCCTTCAAAGCCACTTGCCCGAATTTTGGTATCCGGCGGCTGTGTAATTGATAGGCGGGTATGGGAAATGATCGAGTCAACTGGCGTTTCCATCGTTGTTGACGATGTCAATAATGGTTCCAGGTCATTCTGGTACTCAGTAGAGGATGGAGCAAAGGAGCCTTTGGAAGCTTTAGCCAGAGCTTATATAATGGTTCCCTCAGCATTTAAGACCTCAATTGAGGACAGATTTAACTATGTTTCAGAGCTGATCTCTGAGTACAAAGTCGATGGTGTAATATTTGCTATTAACAGGAACTGTGAATCTGAGAAGTTTGTCTATCCTGAACTGAACAAGAAAGTGAAGGGTAAGACCAAAGTGCCTACATTGAATATCGAGACCGACTATTTAGTTGATATGGCGCCACTGCGCACTCGGGTCGAAGCCTTTGTGGAAACTTTAAAAGCTTAAAGGAGGTTAAAAATGGCAGAGAAGAAGCAGAGAAGGGAACGACCAGCATTTAATGCCGAGATTGCTGCAAGTATAGGAAAACATTACAAAGATCTCCAAACAAATAAGCCCATGGCTTATGCCCTTATGGCACCAGATCCCCTAATAGAAATAGCTTATGCCGCTGGCATTCAGCCTGCTTTCCCGGAGAACTACGCTTGTATCTGCGCTGCCAGGCATGCGTCAGGAGGCTATTGTGAGTCTGCTGAAGCTTACGATTATTCTCCTGATATATGCTCTTATTGCAGAAACCACTTCGGTTATATCTATGCTCCTGGTGAGAAACCTCCTATGGGTGGCATAGGGGAGCCAGATTTGTTCCTCTTACCAACGGTTGCCTGCACACATTATTTCAAGTGGTGGGATGCCCTTCATGAAATATTTGGCAAGCCTTTGATTTTCCTCAACACCCCTCGTGCCATGGAAAAGGAGATGCCAAGTTATTATCTCGATTATGCCATGAAGGAGGTAGAGCAGGCTATCGCCGATATAGAGAAGGTCACCGGGACTAAGATAACCAACGAGAAGCTATCAGAGGCTGTGAGACTGAGTGACGAGGTCACTGATTACTGGCAGAAAATTCTGGAACTGAATAAGACAGTCCCGGCTCCCATGAACTTAAGTGACTTAAGCAATATATTATTCATTTTGATCGTGCTTGTGGGGACTCAGGAAGGCGTGGATCTGATAAAGAAGTGCTACGAGGAGACAAAGCAGCGCGTGGCTGAAGGGAAAGGCATATTATCTAAGGAGGAGGAAAAGCATCGCATTCTGTGGATAGACATCCCATTATGGTATAGACTCGGGATGCTTGGATATCTGGAAAACCATGGCTGCGTCATCCCTATTAGTGACTATACTCAGTACATCTGGGGCACAACCAGAATGGATGCCTCCAAGCCGGTAGAAGGTTTAGCTCGCAAGGCTTTAGGAGGGGAACTTAATACCAGCGTGGATGATCAGATTGATAAGATGCTCAAGGATATAGAGGAATTCCATGTTGACGGGGTGATTGCCCTTTCCAATAGGAGCTGCCGAATATTATCTGTCGGAATACCGGATGCAACAAGGATAATACGTGAGAAGTTCGGTATACCGACGTTGGTATTGGATGGCGATCATACAGATGAGAGGATTTTCTCTGAAGCGGAGGTTATGAATAGGATTGATAGCTTCTTAGAGATGCTGGGTTAATTACTGCTTATGTTTGCTGGTGTAGATATAGGTTCCGCATCAACCAAGGCCGTGTTGATGAGGGATAGCAGGATTTTGAGCTATTACATTCTAGGGAGCGGAAGTGATTTCCGTAAAAGTTCTCAGGAGGCTTTGAGCGAGGCTTTAAATAGGATAGGCGCCACTGTTGGCGATATTGACCGTATAATTACTACAGGTTATGGACGTTATATTACCGAGGTAGGAAGTGAAGCGGTTACCGAGATATCCTGTGGTGCTCGTGGCGTCTCTTTCCTTTATCCAGAAGCCAGGACGATAGTTGACATTGGCGGGCAGGACACTAAGGCAATCAGAATTAATGATAAGGGGCAAGTTCTTAACTTTGCCATGAATGATAAGTGTGCTGCTGGCACAGGTCGTTTTCTGGAGAGAATTGCCGTCTCTTTAGGGCTTGATTTGGATAAGATGGCTGCTCTATCGCTAAAGTCACCAACTATTACTGCCATATCTAGCACTTGTACGGTCTTTGCTGAAACGGAGGTAGTTTCTAGAATTTCAGGGGGAGAGTCCTTAGAGAGCATTGTTAGAGGGCTTCATAACGCCCTTGCTGGCAGAATTTATGGTCTAGTGTTACGGGTAGGCGTTAAAGAGACAGTTCTTGTCTGTGGTGGAGGAGCCCTGAATGCTGGGCTGGTAAGAGAACTAAGAGATTTTATTGGCGATGTTACACTGCCGCTTGATGTAGATCCTAGACTGCTGCCGGCGATAGGAGCAGCGTTAATAGCCAAGGAACGTCATGTCTCCTAGGATAGCTAGGAAGAATAGTATACGTGCGCAAGCGTCTGGTGGTATCAGTTTTGTGCTTGCTCAGATGACCTATTGACATATAGTCTAGTTATTGCTAATAATCATAGCATTTATGGTAGATAGCTTAGCTGATGATGTGAGGAGATTGAGGCAAAGCTTTGATGGCTTACCACCGCCTCAGGTAGAGCCTCCGCTTGTGCTAGTTTGTGGCTTGCCTGGCACAGGTAAGTCATTCTTTTGCCGCAGGCTAGCCAAGAGGTATCCCTTCCTCATCTTGGCGAGCGATGTTTTACGCAAGATCCTGTTCCCTTGTCCAAAGTATGATGAAGAGGAAAATAGGCGGCTTTTTCCTGCTTGCCACGTTCTAATTGGAGAGCTTTTGGGAAAGGGGATACCGGTTATATTCGATGCTACAAACCTTTTGGAGCGACATCGAGAGCATCTATATCATGTCGCTGGTAAATCGAAGGCAAGGCTTGTTCTAGTTCGTGTTGAAGCGCCTCAGGAACTGGTACGGCAACGCCTGCTAGCTCGAAAAAGGCGGCTTGCCCCGCAAGACAATTCACAAGCTGGTTGGGAAGTATATGAAAAAATGAAAGCGCGCAAGGAGAAAATTCCCCGTAATCATTTTGTTGTTGATACCTCGCAGGATGTTAATGGAACAATTGATAAGATTGTGCGCGCAATACGTAGATGAGTAAATTCCTCCGCACCTCTTCAATTCTCCATTTTAGCAGAGTAAAATAGACATTTCTAAAAGTGTTTGCCTATCTATTGGAGGGTAGTTCTTGGAAATCGAAATCATAGCTGGTGACATAACTCAAGTTGAGGTTGATGCTGTTGTGGTAAATCTCTTTGAGGGGGTAGAACAACCTGGTGGTGCTACTGCTGTAGTAGACAAAGCCCTGGATGGAGCCATTGCTCATATCATCACACAAGGCGAGGTCAAGGGTAAGCTCGGGGAGCTTGGCATAGTTCACACACTAGGCAAGTTGCCGGCCAGGATAGTAGCTGTTGCTGGGTTGGGTAAACGTCAGGATTTTGATTTGGATAAAATCCGTAGGGTAAGCGGAGAGTTCTGTCGCTCCTTGCGTAGATTAAACTGTCGTAGAGTAGCTACGATACTTCATGGCGCTGGCGTTGGTGGTATTGAGACTGAGGACTCTGCTGAGGCGCTCGTGGAAGGTAGCCTCCTGGGGCTGTATAGCTTCTCCAGATATAAAAAGGCTGAGTATGAGGATATTGACCGAATGGTGATAGTGGAAAGGGATGAAAGTAAGGTTCCAGCAATAGAGCGTGGCATTAAGAAAGGCAAGATAATGGCAGAGGCCATTATTATGGCTCGTGATATGGTCAATGAGCCATCTAACTATATGACGCCCACTCGAATGGCAGAAGTAGCCAGAGGGGTGGCTGAAACATGCAATCTCAAGCTTGATGTTCTTGATGTTGAGGACATGGAGGCAATAGGGATGGGAGCCCTTTTAGGAGTGGCAAGAGGGAGTAGCGAGCCGCCAAAACTTATAGTTCTTAGCTATAGGGGGGATGAGGACTCCGAAAGCGCTGCGGGTTTTATTGGCAAAGGTGTGACTTTTGATTCTGGAGGTATTTCCATTAAGCCTTCAGAGGGCATGGGTGAGATGAAGGACGATATGGCAGGTGGTGCTGCAGTCATAGCAGCATTGAGTGCCCTCGCACGATTGAAGCCAAGGATTAATGTTGTTGGTGTTATTCCAGCTACTGAGAATTTGCCCAGCGGTACTGCCTTAAAGCCGGGAGACATATTGAAGGCGATGAATGGCAAGACCATAGAGGTGATAAATACCGATGCTGAAGGGAGGCTCATTCTAGCCGATGCCTTAAGTTATGCTGTAAGACAGGGTTTGTCTCCTCTGGTGGACTTGGCTACTTTGACTGGTGCCTGTCGTGTTGCTTTGGGCACCGGATATAGCGGTGTTTTTGGCAACGATCAACAGCTAACAGATAAGGTTCTCAAAGCTGCTTTCAAAGCTGGAGAGAGATTATGGCAAATGCCCATGCCTGAGGACTACAAGGAGCAAATAAAAAGTGAAATCGCTGATGTTAAAAATACTGGTAATAGGTATGGTGGGGCTATTACTGCCGCTCTTTTCCTGGCAGAATTTGTGAATAATACCCTGTGGGCTCATGTTGATATAGCTGGTACTGCCTCCAGTAGCAAGGAGAGCGGCTATGTGGTGAAAGGAGCTACTGGGGTGGGTGTAGGAACTTTAGTGGGCGTAGCTTTGTCCCTGGTTGGTCAGGAGGGTATATGAAGGTAAAGTGGTTGGGTCATGCCTGTTTCTTAATTACGGCTGAAAGTGGCTTGAGAGTGATTTTCGACCCTTATACTGTAGGTGGTGGGATCAAATATGCTCCCATTACTGAAGCCGCAGATATTGTGGTGGTTAGTCATGACCAACATAGCGACCACAATAACGTTTCGGCAGTACGGGGGAAACCAGAGATAGTTAAAGGTAGTGGCACAAAAACTGCTAAGGGAGTTCAGTTTAGAGGCGTTGCCACTTATCATGATGATTCACGGGGTAAACAAAGGGGACCCAACACTGTTTTTTGTTTCACTTTGGATAACGTAAAACTCTGCCATTTAGGCGATCTAGGTCATATACTCAGCGAGCAGCAAATTGCTGAGATTGGTGGTGTAGACGTGTTACTAATTCCTGTGGGTGGTGTTTATACTATTGATGCCAGTAGAGCTGGTGAGGTTTGCCAGCAATTAGCTCCCAAAGTCGTCATTCCCATGCATTTTAAAACGCCAAAGTGTGCCCTACCTATAGCCGGGGTCGAGGATTTTGTTAAAGGCAAGAAGAATGTGAAAGAAATGGATTCCAGTGAAGTGGGATTTAATCTTGAAGAGCTACCTAAGGCTACTGAGATTGTGGTCTTAAAGCCAGCCTTGTAGTGGAGTCTTAAAAATAAACTGCAGTCGAGAGCGATGATTTTCAAAGTCTCTAATTTTGTTTTCACTCCCCCACCTCAACTTTCTCGAGCACGGCGTGTTTTAATTAAGCCCTGTGCTGGTTATCCCTTGCCTTATCCTGTTACTACTAGCCCGGAGATATTAAACACCATTATCGAGGATATCAGGAAGGTTAGTGATGCTGATATCCTTATTGCCGATGGGACTCCCACCGGGGAGTCAATTTACCCGATATATAAAGCGATAGGGTACAACTTTCGTCAAGTGCTCCTGCTTGATATCAGGGATTCTATCTTCGTGGAAGTAGAAAATCCTCTGGCGAAGTTTTTCGCTGTGGAAAGCTTTTGGATACCCAATGTGGTATTGCGCAGCGATTTCTTGATTAGCGTAACCCCTTTCAAGGTCTGTGACAATAGTTGTCATTTTAGTGTGGCCAACCTTCTAAGCCTACTGCCTGTAAGTAAATACCGGCTGGGCGAATCTGGTGGATTGGGAGCTCTATACGAGCTAGGAATAGAAAAAGTGCTTGCCGATCTTTATTTCACCATACCTTTTGACGTAGGAATCATCGAAGCTGACCAGAAGTTCTTTTATACGGATGACCCCACAAGAGGTGAGGTAAAGGACTGGGGGAAGATCTTCGTAGGTGAACCATGTGCAGTTGATCGTGAAGCTGCACAAATGACTGGCATGAATTGTGAATACTTACAACTAATTGACGAGGGCAGAAGCCAACTTGAGGGTTGAAAAATCTTGGAAGGAATTAATATAACTAACTAAGTCTAGTCTATGCTGGTTTATCTAAGTTCAATTCTCTCAGTTTTTCTTCCTTAGGCAGCGCTGTTTTAATATCCCAGTTTCTCACTTCGAAGTATTTGTCCAGTACCTTATCTATTTTACTCTTGTCCAGTTTTCTGCCTCTGATAGGCATAGCATAGAATTTTGGGGCGAACTTTATATCTTCCCTCTTTTCGCCAGCCTTGAAATTAAAGATCCTTTGGATATTGCTTATCCTTTCACCAGCCTTCCTGACGTTCTCTGGTGAGAATTCAATGCCTGTGAGGGTAGTTAGTAGTCTAGAGTAGATAGTTGGTCCCAGGGAGTGGAGAACTGGTGGCCTCATGCATATCCCTAAGGAGTTGACAATATTCATCAGGTCTTGTGACCAAGCTGCCATATAGGGGATATTGATGGCATCCTTTTTGTTGAATATTTTTTGCTTCCAGTCATCAGAGATATCGACCTTAGCCACGACCTTATCAGGTGGGCTGAGTTCGTAGAAATATTCTCCCTCCGGGGCTGATTTCTGTAGATTTTCCGCTGGGGACTGTACTCTTTCATGGTCCCCTCCGCGGGGATTTATTAGGTATCCAAAGGACCATACGTCCCATCTGCCTCTGGGGTCACGGGAGCTTGTCTCCAATCCCCGGGTTTGAGTCAGACATTGTTCCGACCCCTTTCCTATTCTCCTGGCCATTGCCACTGGTCCATCGGCAAGAAGGTCGCCGAAGCCTTCCCGGTAAGCTATCTTACGCAGAAGTTCGAAGATGATTGATTCATTGCCCCAGTTGAGTTCTAAGCCATCTGTATATGCCTTGGATATTATGCCTTTTTGAAACAGCTCGATGGCCAAGGCAATAGCAGCAGCAGCAGTGGAACAATCGATTCCGTATCTCTGGAAAAGCTCGGTAGCTTTTACTACAGCGGAGAGATTTCTTATGCCACACCTGGCTCCGAAGTCCAGTGTAGGCGTGATTTCAATGCCCTTTAGCTTAAGACCCTTATAAGGGCCTTCATCGACCTCCACCCAGTGACCACAGGCGATAGGGCAAGCGGTGCAGGCTATACTTTTCTTTTTATAGCGCAGTAAGTTTTCTCTTCCCAGGGTCTTGATAAAGCTTTCGTCAACCTGTTCACTTTGATTCTGGCCGGTCACTATCCCCAAATCGTAAAATATATCAACGGCCAGCACAGAGCCGAATTGTCTCCAGGGCTTGTAGGTGGGGTGATTCAATATCCTGGTTCTCATCTGTTCAACAGACTCTTGAAAGCCCTTTGGGTCAGCCACAGTTATATCCTGGTGTCCTCTCAAGGCAATGGCCTTTAAATTCTTGGAGCCCATTACAGCCCCCAGACCTGTTCTGCCCCAGGCAGAGTAGAAGCCATTCTCGATGCTGGCAAATCTCACCAGTCTTTCTCCCCCCACACCAATGCAGGCAACTGATATTTCCTCATCTTTGAGCTCATTCTTTAGGGTTCGAATTGTGTCCCAGCTATCCTTGCCCCAGAGATGTTCAGCACTCAGGATATGAGTTTCACCGTCATTAATGAATATGTAAACGGGGGTTTTGGACTTACCTTTAATAACCAAATGGTCATAGCCGCAAAATTTTAGCTCAGGTCCCCAGGAGTAGCCGCTGTTTGTTGTTCCTAGCAGTCCAGTAAGTGGGGATTTTGCGCACACATCAGTTCGATTGGCTGTGGGAGCCATTGTTCCTACGAGGGGTCCTGCACCGAAACATAGCACATTGTCTTCACTGAGCGGGTCAATTGAAGGCTCCATTTCATCCAGCAGAATTTTAGTATTTATTCCCAGCCCCCCGATATATTCAAAGCAATCCCGGGCACTGATTTCCCTCTGTGTGACTTTTCCACTGCTTAAGTCAATCACTAAGACCTTTCCAGTATATCCATACATAGCTTTGTTTCCTTAGTCCTTTTCTATATAGGTTAGGGCACCATAGGCACAGCATTTGGCGCATATATCGCAAGGAACACAGTCAGAAGTGAACTTTATATCAAATGTCCCTCTCTCTTCATTTCTTTCGATGATGATTTTAGACTTCGATGGATTAAATACTTCAAAGAAGGCGAAGGAACAGGCTAACATGCAGGTTCTACATCCGGTACAAAGCTGTGGGTTAACACCAATATAGGCTGTCATTGCTCAGTAACTTACCTCGAAATTTTTGAATTTTCCTGAATGGTCTGACCAGTTTATCTCCACCTTTTTGACCCGAGCCCCTGTGGGGCCTATTCTTAATTGCTCAATCAATTTCTCCAGTTGCTCCTTATCTCCCTCAGCCTGGACTTCTATGGCGTTGCCACTGGGTAAGTTACAGACATAGCCTTTTAACCCTAAGCCAATGGCTAGCCTTCGTACAAAGGAGCGGAAGAAGACTCCCTGCACGCGACCATAGACTTTAGCTGAGAGGTGGGCATTCTGCGCCATTTTTAAAGTCTCAAGATTATTGCCGGGCGAGCTTTATCCAGCCGATTCAATCCTGCCTGGTAAGCCAGTTCTGTGGCTTGTTGAAACTCCTCTCCTGTTATCCGCCGTGACAATGCTGGAACTTGGAAAGCTTTGTAACAGGGATGATACTGGGACATGATATTGACGTAGGTGTGGGGAGAAATTTCCTCAGACAGGAAGTCTACCACCTCTTTCGTTCCTGCTAGCCCATTAGGTAAGACCAGATGGCGGACTAGAAGTCCTCTCCGGGCTATTCCATCCTCGTCTATCTCCAAGTCGCCGGTTTGGCGGTGCATCTCTTTAACCGCTGCCTTGTTTATTGAGGGGTAGTTTTCAATTCCTGATAGCTCTTTAGCAATCTTTTCATCACTGTATTTCATGTCAGGCATGTAAATATCAATAATGCCATCAAGGATTTTCAGGGTTTCTACTGAGTCGTAACCACCGGAGTTATATACCAGGGGGAGACGCAGCCCTGATTCTATGGCTAGCTCCAGTGCCTCCAAGATTTGGGGCACTACATGGGTTGGCGACACCAGGTTTATATTGTGGCAACCCTGGTACTGGAGCGAGAGCATCATATGAGCCAATTCTTCTTTGCTTACCTGCTCACCTTCGCCTAGCTGGCTTATGGAATAATTTTGACAAAAAACGCACCTTAAATTGCAGTTAGCGAAGAATATAGTGCCTGAGCCGTGTCTACCTACCAGAGGTGTCTCTTCCCCAAAGTGAGGTCCATAACTGGATACAATAGTCTCACTGGGTGTATGACATTTGCCTAGCTCGCCATTTAGGCGATTTACGTTGCAGCAGCGAGGGCAAACGTGGCAATTCTCCAGGAGGAGCTTGGCTGCCTTCACTCGCTCTCTCAGCTTGCCACTGTGGTAGAGTTCTAAATAGGCTGCCACATCTACCTCGCCAGATAAGGGGTGGATGTTAAGAGGGCCTACTTTCCCCATTTTATCTATTCCTCTTCCTCGCTGGCTTCCTTCCTTTTCTTGACCACCTCTACTTCTGGCTGGGAGAGAATCTCAGAGAGTGGTTTCGTCTTTTTAGCTCCTTTCCTGGATTTCTTTGGCTCTCTCTTTCTGTAATCTCGCCTGCTCATAGGGAAGGCCCCCTTTCTGCCGTAATTTTTCCCAGGCTGATTTTGCTGCCTCTATCTCAGCAGCCTTCTTGCTTTTTCCTGCGCCTTTGCCAAGTACTTCACCTTGTAGCAGGATTTCCACTGAGAATCGTTTATCGTGGTCGGGACCAATGGCTTCTACCACGTGGTAAGTTGGGGTTAGCTGCTTTTCCGCTTGGGTGAATTCCTGCACTAAAGCTTTATAATTTGGAGTCATTTTCCCGGCTTTTACTTTCTTTAGCGCTGGTCGGAGTTGTTGGGTGATAAATTGCCTGGCCTTATCCATGCCTTGGTCAAGATATATAGCTCCGATTAGCGCTTCCATGGCATTTGCCAGGTTGTTTGGCTTTCTTCTTCCTCCGCTTGACTCTTCACCTTGTCCCAGCAGGAGGTAGTCACCGAGCTTAAGTGAAGAGGCCAACTTGGCCAGGGTCTCACGGCAAACCAGAGAAGCACGAATTGTGCTCAGTTCTCCTTCAGTGAGCTTAGGGGATTCACTGTATAGCCTCTCAGCCACTACAAAGCCAAGCACAGCATCACCCAAGAACTCCAGTCGTTCATTATCAGGCAGAGCGAATTCAGGGTTTTCGTTTAGGTACGAGCTATGTGCAAAGGCCTGTTTGAGCAGAGACAAATCAGTAAAGGATATATTTAGGGCTTTTTGCCAGACGTTCGGGTCAATCATAGTGCAACTCCTCTTAAGTATAGCAGTGGGAAGCTAACTAGCTCAACTTCTTGCCTTCGCAGCCAATGCCTGGTTATAATTAGGCTTGTTGGGGATTAGTCTAGCGGTAGGACGACTGACTCTGGATCAGTTAGGCCAGGTTCGAATCCTGGATCCCCAGCCACTGATAATTAAATTACCCCAAATTAGCTAGTAGTTAGCTGCAAAGGGACCTGTCTGCTATAGAAGGCAGTTATTCCCCACTCGAAGGCGTGTGCTGTTTTTTGCAAACAGCGCCTCTTCTGTGTATAATTGTAGGGTAGTTTCGGTTTAGGGCATTATATACTTTTTTATGTTACCTCAGGTTTACTTGAGTATTGGATGACCCAGACTCTAACTAGAATTTTAAAGAGAGGAGGTCATCCAATGAGTTTTCAGGACAAATTGCTCCAGTGCTCCGATTGTGGGGCTACCTTCACTTTTAGCGCTGAGGAGCAAGAGCTTTTCCAGGCCAGGGGCTATACTAATGAGCCCAAGCGCTGCCTTTCATGCCGTCAGGCAAGGAAGGCAGAACGATACGGAGATGACAGCTACAGCCGCAGTACTCCCCGCCAGATGTTTCCGGCGATATGCGCCGCGTGTGGCAAAGAGACCGAAGTACCCTTTGAACCTCGTGCTGGGAGACCGGTGTATTGTAGTGATTGCTACCGTAAAGTCAGACTGAGTAGATAGTGCTGACTCAAGTCTTAAGAGCATACATAGGCTGGTATACCAGCCTATGTATGCTCCAGCGAGAACGTATTGGCGTGTTATGCCGTTAGAAGTTTCGATACGTGAAGGTGACGGGACTCGCTATTGCGGCGCTTTCTAAGGATGGTACAGGTGGGTTGGAATCATGCGCAAGGTAAAGGCGCATCGTTATTTTCTGTCTAAGGGACAGGCGTCGCGACTCAAAGCAAGAAGGAGCGCAAGGAGAAGGCAAAAACAGCTCACAAGCAACTGATTAATAATAGCCATAAGCTAATGAAATAAGGAGAGGAGCATTAATATGAAGATATATGTGGGCAACTTATCTTACGATGTCACGGAGGAGGAATTACGCCAAGAGTTCCAGGCTTTTGGAGGGGTTGAATCTGTAAATATCATAACAGACAAATATAGTGGGCAGCCAAAAGGATTCGGATTTGTTGAGATGCCATCAGTGTCTGAAGGTCAAGCTGCAATTACTGCTCTGAACGGGAAGATGTTAAAGGATCGGACGCTAAATGTTAATGCGGCTCGACCTCGCTCTGATAGCAGAGGCGGCGGGTCGTATGGTGGCAGAAGAGGTGGTGAGTCTTATGGAGGAAGACGGCGAAGGTATTAGACCACTTGATTGTTTGAAGATTCTCTTGAGGAGTCAGGTTTAGTCTGACAAGTTAAAGTTCTGTGCTGGGCGAGAAATGATAGGGGTTACTGAGCGTGCCAGACAGAGCTAAATCGGAAGTTCTATCTGTTTGACGAACACGCCTGGATATAATAAAGTTATATTGCTGATTCTGGGTAAGATATGAGTAGCTCCTGCAGTACCGGAATAAGCTGCTTTTTCTCGAATGAAAGTTCGGGAACTGTCCAGAGAGGCCAGCCAGTAAGGCGCATTCGTCTAGGGGTTTAGGACACCTCCCTCTCAAGGAGGAGATCACCGGTTCGAATCCGGTATGCGCTACCAGGTTTCCTCAGTAAGTTTCAGTAAGCTCTCATTAGTTATGTCTTCTATTATCTCATCCACGGGTTTCATAATTATCGCACGTGTCCCTGGGTTAGTGGCTCAAGGCCGAGCTTGGACTTTATGAGCTGCTTCGCCATCCTGAGGAAGCTACTACCTGGGAATATAAGGCTATTGGCATTCCAGAGATGGCTGCTATAGTGGGATTGTAGCTGATTGATTTTTCTGCCCACTTTGTCTTCCAAAGCTATTGCCAAGTAGAGGGTGTAAAGCTAACATTCATATTAAACCCGCAAGGGTTATTATGCGTTTATGTAATTGGGACATTAACAACTGAATAATAGCTTCCTTAATAAGCACAAAAGGGGGTGATGCCTATGAAGCATTCCCGAAGGTTTACCTGTCTTTGCGAGGCGTAGCCGAATCAATCTCAGAGGGGGGCGAGGGGCCTTCAATGAGATTGCCGCGCCCTCGGCTGGCAATGACATCACAAAGAGAAGGGAGAGGAAAGGGTCGCAATGACAGGGAAGGAGAGCCCGCAATGATAGGGGAAGTGCTATAATTGTGAGGGAGGACTCGATGTGAGATTCTTCGCTTTGCTCAGAATGACAGAGGGCGAGCTCAGAATGACAGAGGGCGAGAACAAAATGACAGGGAATGAAGGGCTCAGAGTGACAAAAAACGAGGAATTCAGAATGAAGGGAGATGAAGGGCTCAGGGTGGAACAAAGAAAGGAGAAGGGTTTGCTGTTGCTTTTTGATGGCAACGCCCTGTTGCATCGTGCCTTTCATGCTCTGCCTCCGCTGACGGTATCCCATACTGGAGAGATGGTAAATGCCGTTTATGGTTTTGCCGGCACCTTGCTCAAGGTGCTGGCTGAGTTTAAGCCCAATTATTGGGCGGTGGCCTTTGACCGTCCCACTCCAACTTTCAGGCATGAGAAGTTCGAGGGGTATAAGGCACAGCGTCCCAAGGCGCCGGAGGAACTGAAGAGTCAGATAAAGCGAGTTCACCAACTGGTGGAGGCTTTTCATATCCCTGTGTTTGAAGTTGATGGCTTTGAAGCTGATGATGTCCTGGGCACACTAAGCGGGCAGGCCAATGGGCAAGGCATCCAGACTGTCATCGTTACTGGAGACAACGACATGCTTCAACTGGTGTTGCCAGGGGTGAAAGCACTTATCCCCAGGCGGACCTTCAGCGACAATGTCCTCTATGATGAGGAAGGAGTGAAGCAAAAATACGGGATAGAGCCGGAGCAAATCAGTGACTTCAAGGCACTGGTCGGTGATGCATCGGACAATATTCCCGGCATTCCTGGCATTGGTGAGAAAACGGCCGCCAAGTTAATCCAGCAGTATGGCAGCCTGGAGGGGATTTATGCTTGTATTGAGGAGATAACGCCAGAAAAGCTGCGAACTGCGCTGCACCAATACCAGTCCCAGGCTTTTGAAAGTAAAGACTTGGTTACTATAGTCAGGGATGTTCCCGTCAACTTGAACCTGGAGACCTGCCAGGTGAGCGATTATGACCGAAACGAGGTGGTGCGGCTTTTCCGGGAGCTTGAGTTTATTAACTTGCTTCCCAGGTTGCCACAAGAAATAGGTGAGACAGCAGGGATAGGGAAGGCTCATCCCAAAGGCATTTGTCAAATAGTAAATGCCGAGGAAGCCTTAGAGGGGCTTACGAGTCAATTACAAGCGGCGCATGATATCGCCATTGGCATTGAAACCACCCTCACCCCTCCCCACTCGCTTCAAGGGAGAGGGATTAAAGGCGAGGGCTTGTTGGCGGAACTGGTGGGAATAGCGGTGTCGCCCGCTCCCGGAAGGACATTTTATATACCTTTAGGGCACCGTGGCTTGAATCAGCCCGAGCAACTGCCGCTGGCTCAGGTCTTGGCCAGGCTAAAACCAAGCTTAGAAAATGTAGATACAGGCAAGATTGCCTATGATGGCAAACATATTATCAGGATGTTAGCTAGCTATGGGGTGGAACTTGAGAATTTAACTTTTGACCCGATGATTGCAGCCTATCTCCTTGGTGAAAAGGACCTGGGTCTTAAGGCGCTGGCCTTCAAGAGATTGGGTATGGAAATCACCCTCAGCCCTTCCCTCTCCCTTCAAGGGAGAGGGATTAAGAGTGAGGGCATTGGCACGGGAAAGAAACAGACTTCCATAGCTATGTTAGAAGTGGAGCAGGTTGCCGATTATGCTTGTACTAATGTGGATATACTCTGGAACTTGGCTGAGAGTTTACAGGATGAGCTACACCAGCAAGGGTTGTGGCATCTCTTCACTGAAGTGGAAATGCCTCTCATTCCAGTATTGGCAGCTATGGAGAGAAATGGAGTTGCTCTGGATATAGACTTATTTCGAAAGATGTCTCTTGAATTAGGCGGAGAAATACTGAAGCTGGGAGCTGGAATATACAACAGCGTGGGACATCAATTCAACATCAATTCGCCCAAGCAGTTAGGTGGCGTGCTCTTTGGGGAACTCAGACTGCCTCAATCCCGCAAAACAAAGAGCGGCTACTCCACTGAGGCTTCGGTTATGGAGGCGTTGAGAGGTGTGCACCCCATAATAGAGCTTGTGCTGGAGTATCGCCAGCTTGCTAAGCTCAAGTCAACCTACGTTGATGCCTTGCCAGCGCTTATCAATCCTGAGACAAGGAGGGTGCACACCAGTTTTAACCAGGCAGGCACGACCACCGGGCGGATTTCATCCAGTGAACCAAATTTGCAAAATATCCCCACAAGGGGAGAATTAGGGACTAGAATAAGGCAAGCCTTCATTGTTCCTCCAGGGTCAATACTGCTGAGCGCTGATTATTCCCAGATAGACCTCAGGGTTTTGGCTCATCTCTCCGGAGATACTGAACTCATTGACGCCTTTAATAGCGATGAAGACATCCATGCAATGACTGCCTGTAAAATCTTCGGTGTTCCCAGGGAAGAGCTAACGCCTGAGATGCGCCGTAACGCCAAGACGGTCAACTTTGGCGTTATCTATGGCATGAGCGACTATGGCCTGGAGCAGGCTACCAATTTGAGCCGGGAGGAAGCCGCCCAATTTATCGCCTTGTATTTTGAGAGATATCCTAAGGTAAAGGAGTATATTGAAGAAACCAAGGAGCTGGCTCGGAAACTGGGCTATGTGGAAACAATAATGGGCAGGCGAAGGTTCATACCCGAAATCAATTCCCCCAATCGGCAGCTCAGGGAGGCTGCCGAAAGAATGGCTATAAATGCCCCGGTGCAGGGAGGCTCTGCCGATATTATTAAAGTTGCCATGCTCAATCTACATCGGGAAATGGGGAGGCGGAGTCTCAGGAGTAAGATGCTGTTACAAATTCACGATGAGTTGCTTTTCGAGGTACCCGAGGGGGAAGTGGAACAGATGAAATCTTTAGTTAGTGAGCTTATGTCCCAGGCTATAAAGCTTTGCGTGCCTTTAAAGATAGATATCAAGATGGGCCCAAACTGGGGTGAGATGGCGTAGATGAACAAAGTAGTGGAAAAGTTCAGGCCGCTATTTGAGCCTCGAAGCATTGCCTTTGTTGGTGCCACAGCCGATAGCCGAAAGTGGGGGTTTGACATTCTATGGAAGCTACTGGACAACAAGTACGAAGGAAAGGTCTATGCTGTAAATCCTAACGAGAAGGGGAGCGTGTTGGGTCTGGAGGTTTTCCCCAGTATCTCCAGTCTTCCCGAGTCGCCTGACCTGGCTGTTATTGCTACTCCTCGGTCCACAGTCCTCAATGTAATAAGGGAGTGTGTCGGACGGAAAGTAAAAGCTGGCTTGATTATCACTGCGGGATTTGCCGAGCTGGCGGTGGAGGAGGGAGGGAGGATGGAACGGGAGATAGTAGATGTAGCCAGGAAGGGGCAGATGATATTAGTAGGCCCTAACAGTAATGGCATAGCCAGTCCACCATCTAAGCTCAGCTTGTTAATGACCAGGCGTTTTGACATGCCATTTCAGCAGGGCTCTATAGCCATAAGCTCGCGAAGCGGCAGCATAGGGACCTCGGTGGTCATGATGTGCCTGTATTACAGGATTGGCTTTAGCAGGTTTGTCTCCAATGGTAATGAGGCTGATTTACATATTGAGGACTACATAGAGTATCTCGGCGAAGATGGGGAAACGAAGGTGATACTGGGCTACACCGAGGGCATACAGGATGCTGATAGGTTTCTGGACATTGCCCGAAAGGTGACCTTGAAGAAGCCCGTCATTATGCTGATGTCGGGTGTCACTGAGGCGGGAGCCAGGGCAGCGCGGTACCACACTGCTTCATTCTCTCAGGAACAGGAATCTATCTATCAGGCAGCATGCCAGCAAGCAGGAGTAATAAGGGTGAGCGAGATAGACGAGCTTTTTAAAGTTGGTGCCTCGTTTCTGCGCCAGCCTTTGCCCCGAGGCAGAAGGGTTGGCATTCTAACCTTGGGAGGGGGATGGGGGGTTGTAGCCAGTGATGCCTGTATCAAAGCGGGGCTGGATGTGGTCACGCTCCCTGAGGAAACCTGTGGGGAGCTGGATAAAATCTTACCCTGGTGGTGGAGCCATAATAACCCTGTGGATACGGGTGCGTCATTTGAGTGGCGTAATTGTCTGGAAACCCTGGCCTCCTGCCCTGTGGTAGATATGTTGCTGGTGATGTGGGTTAGCGGTAAGGAAATGATGCTTATAGACGAAGCTTATCCTGTGATGGAAAACGTGATGGAGCGGTATCACAAACCCGTTGTTCTATGTTCGGGTGGTTTTGTGGACCAGGAAGCAATTGAGAAATTAGGTAAGAGGCAACTGATACATTTCTCCTCCATAAACCAGGCAGCAAAAGCCCTGGCAAGTCTAGCTGACTATTCGCAGTATTCGTCGCGGGTATCCCAGAAGTAGCATTTAAGTTACTTGCTCGCCTCTGAAATAAGCATCAATATCGGCAGCAGCCTGCTTGGCGGCTCCCATGGCGCTGATAACTGTAGCTGCTCCGGTAGCCATATCACCACCGCACCAGACTCTCTCCTTGCTCGTTCTGCCTGTGGACTCGTCAGTCTTTATTGTGCCCCACCTGGTAAGTTCAAGTCCTTTAGTCGTTGAGGGAATGATAGGGTTGGGTCTCGTGCCCAGGGCGACTATCGCTGTATCAACGTCAAAAACAAATTCGGTGCCCGGCTTTGGTATTGGGCGGCGCCGGCCACTTTCGTCGGGTTCGCCAAGCTCCATCTGATATAATTCCACTGCTTTGACTTTGCCTTGCTCATCCCCGATAAAGCTCTTAGGATTGCTTAAAAGCTTGAAAATGATTTCTTCCTCTTTGGCATTCTCCCTTTCTTCAGCTCTGGCGGGCATTTCAACTTCTGAGCGGCGATAAATGATATATACCTCTTCGGCCCCGAGCCTCAGGGCGCATCTGGAAGCATCCATAGCCACGTTTCCTCCACCGAAGACCGCCACCCTTTGGCCCACTTTTATGGGGGTATCATATTGGGGGAAGAGGTAGGCCTTCATCAGATTTGTTCGAGTAAGAAATTCATTAGCGGAGTAAATGCCAGTCAGGTTCTCGCCAGGAATATTTAGAAACATGGGTGCCCCAGCCCCCGGGGCTAAGAAAACAGCATCATAGCCATTTCCTAAAAGCTCATCCACGGTGGCTATTTTGCCTATCACTTGGTCGAGCTTGATGTCCACCCCCAGAGACTTGACATAATCGACTTCACCTTGAACGATGTCTTTGGGTAACCTGAACTCAGGGATGCCATACATTAGCACGCCACCAGCAACATGGAGCGCTTCCAAGATATTAACTCTATACCCTAGCTTGGCCAGCTCGGCAGCGCAGGTTAGACCTGCTGGCCCAGAACCAACTACGGCCACCTTTTTACCATTAAGTTTTGTATGTTCCTTTTGCCTCTCAGTAATTTCAGGGTGAGCTCTTTCCCAATCAGCCACGTAGCGTTCCAAACGGCCGATGGCGACAGGAGCACCCTTCTTAGCCAGGGAGCAGGTCAATTCACATTGTGTTTCCTGGGGGCAAACTCGCCCGCAAATGCCAGGGAGACTGTTTTTACTCTTGAGAATTCTCACCGCTTCAGGCATATCCTGGTCACGTATTGCCTTTATGAATTCAGGGATATCTACATTGACGGGGCAGCCCTTAACACAATTGGGTTTGGGACACTGGATACAGCGGCTTGCTTCCTGAATAGCCTGCTCTTCTGTGTAGCCCAGGGCTACTTCGTTGAAGTTCCTTTTTCTTGCCCAAGGCTCTTGCTTTGGTATGGGCACTCGGTTCAAATCTATCTTTTTCTTCTCAGTCATCTGCCATCACCCTCGCCATTCTGGTCTCCCAGAGCTTTAGTGATTCCTGTTCCTGGTCTAAATAAGCACGCTGGCGCTTCACCAGCAAGTCCCAATCAACCTCATGCCCATCAAAGTCCGGTCCGTCAACACAGGCAAACTTGGTTTCGCCGCCCACAGATACACGGCAGCAGCCACACATTCCAGTGCCATCAACCATTATGGGGTTCAGGCTGACGATGGTCTTGACACCAAAAGGCCTGGTGGTGACGCAGCAAAACTTCATCATTACAGTCGGGCCAATGGCGATAACCCGGTCAACTTTGGTCTCCTGCAACAGCTCATTCAATGGCTCAGTAACCACGCCCTTGCGGGCATAGGAGCCATCGTCAGTGGTTACTATCAGTTCATGGCTAACACTGCGGAGGCGGTCTTCCCAGAACAGGAGCTCCTCAGTTCGGGCACCCAGGATAGAGATGATTTTATTTCCCTGTGCTTTCAAAGCTCTGGCGATGGGGAATATACAGGCGGTGCCAGTGCCCCCGCCAACGCAGACTACAGTGCCAAACTGCTCAATTTCAGTAGGGAGACCCAGCGGGCCAACAAAGTCAGCTATGCTATCGCCGGCATTGAGGCAGGCCAGTTTCTTTGTAGTGGTGCCCACCTCCATAAAGACAATAGTCACACTCCCCTCTTTCTCGTCCCAGTCGGCAATGGTTAAAGGAACGCGCTCCCCCTTTTCATCGGTCCTGATGATAATGAACTGTCCCGGCTGGGCCCTTTTAGCTATTTCCGGCGCTTCCACCCTAAATAGGTGAATGCCCGGAGCAAGTTTTTCCCTGGACAAGATGCTATACATATAAGCCCGCAAGGTAATGGCTGATTAACAAAGCTCTAATGATACCATTACAACCTAAATTTGTGAATCTGTTATCCTTATGTTATTAAGGTGGCGAGGGAAAAAGATTGCCTGAATTGCCTGAAGTAGAGACGATAAAGAATGAGCTCTTGCCCTGGGTGCTGGGGCAGAGTTTCACTCAGGTTAGCATCCTTGATGCTAAGGTAGTGTCCGGTGGAGCCGCTGAGGAATTCCGCCGTGGATTAATTGCACAGAGGGTGGAAAGCCTTGAACGTCGGGGAAAGTATCTCCTGTTTAATTTAGCCAGCAATCAAGTGCTGGTTATGCACTTCAGGATGACTGGCGTCTTGCTGCTAAATCCCAGGGCGCTTACTCCCCATGCCCGTGCAGTGTTTCACCTTTCCAACGGCGTTCAAGTTGTTTTCAGCGACCGGCGCCGGCTGGGGGTAATGTGGCTGGCAGGAAATGCTGATGCTGTGGTAGGCAAATTAGGCCCTGAGCCATTGAGTGAAGATTTCACCCCCGGCATCCTGGCGCAAAGATTAAGCCAGCACCATATTCCCATAAAAGCAGCTCTTCTCGACCAGAGTATGGTCGCTGGAATTGGCAATATGTATGCCGATGAAGCCCTCTTTGCCGCTGGAATCCATCCCTTGAGAAGAGCAGACACTTTGTCAGCTCAAGAAATACAGAATCTGCATAGTTCCATCCGTGAAGTCCTGTGGGCAGCTATAGGTAACAAAGGAGCCAGTGTTGATACCTATGTCCGTCCTGAAGGTGAACTGGGCACGGCTCATTTCAATTTTAAGGTTGCTCATAGAGGTGGTGAGACCTGTCCTGTTTGTGGTACCCTCATCCAGCGGATTCTGGTGCGAAACCGCGGCACTTACTTTTGCCCCAGGTGCCAGCTCTTAACATCCCAGATGTCCTTATATGACAACCATAACCTGTTGTAGTACAATATGCAGTTCCATCGGGGCAGCTAAGTAATAAGAAAGGAACAAAAAAGTGGAGGAACAAAGGAATACAAAAATGGAAAAGGAGACAACAACAAGTAAAGGAACAAAACCGCAGTCTTCTAAGATTATGACAAAACCTCTTCCTCAAATCCTTGACGAGCTTGAGGATAGCATAAGGTTAGCTGACGAGGCTGCCAAGGATGCCAGAGCAGCGGCAGAGGAGGCTCGCAAGGCAGGGGAGAAGGCTGCTAATGAAGCTGCCAGGGTTACTGCTGAGAAGATTGCCGGGGTTGAGCGAATAGCCAAGAACGCTATGGAGCTGGCCGAGTTACTGAACTCAGCGCTTACAGAAGTGACTACTGTCTTGGAGAACAGACTTCAGCACAAGCCATAGCTAGATAGAGCGCTCCGCAAGATAAGTTAATAGGCATAGTTAATAGTCTAATCCTGAGACTTATTGCCCATGCATGTAAATTTGGCTCTTCACAACATGACAGGCAGGCTTACACCCGCCACGGGTGTTCAGAGGGCTTCTCGCCGGGTTTCGGCAGACATAACTATGGTCCAGATGGTGATCTGCGTGGCTCCATCTATGGATTTCACGGGCAACCGGTAGGAGTATCAATTCTGCTTTCGTGATACATCAATTTCTTCCTAGTGTTCAATTCGCAATAACCATTTACTTCCCACATATGAGCTTATTTAGGTAGTGCGAGGGAAAGCTCTTTGGCGTATTCGTATGAGATAACATTGCGGTCTCCACTTTTTCTGTACGCAGTCTCTTGGTGCGACTGATTCGTAACTCTTGTAGCAGTATACGTACGGAACGTATCAATGACGAAGTCCATTACTCCGACCTCTTTCTCAGAAAACATACTTCTGTCAGGTTCAACCAAAGCAGTAAATTGCTCTCCTACTATACCCTCTTCAGTATTAAATCCGACTTCGTTCTTATCTAATAACCCCTCACTTTCCATAATTCCAGTAACGAGCTCGTAATGTTTGGGAACCGGCCCATATTGATAATGCATATATTGAGCTCCAGTGATTGACACAGAGGTTTCCTTAAAGTGGAGAAAATCACAATACCACAATAACTTATTAAGTTTAGTTTTCAACACGCCGTCCAGATGCTTTGCCAGATAGAGAATCATATTCTCCAACTTTTCCAAATCATATTCTCTGAAACCTGAGGCCAAATCTGAATGCGGATACGATAGTAGGCGCTGCAAAGAAACGTGGAAAGCCTGCTCTTTGTCCTCCTGTAAGAAGCTAGCAATTCTTTCCTCGAGTCTTGCTGCTGCATAAGGTGGCACTTTGCTTCGATTGGCTTCAAATATTTTTTTCATATTTTGCGGGTCCTCTATCAAACGTAGTGTGCTATCATGCACCTTGTCCTGGATGGCCCCATTCTCATATCGATGGATAGTTATCTCTCCCCAGCCTAGTAGCCGTGATAGCGCTCTTTGGCTCAAGCCATATTTCTCCCTTGTTGTGCGGATCTCATCAGGTGCCAGGAGTTTATGCTTTTCCCGGTAGGCACTATAAGCTCTCTCAAGAGTTCGGGAATCTCGTTCCTCGTCAAAGATGTTTGACCCACATTTTTGGCAAATAGCGACCTCTCCCTCTATCTCGATAGGCTCTCCCCTAACGTTAAAGACTTGCTTTCTTGTCTCTAACTTTACGTCCGTAAATTCTTCGCAACTGGGACAGAAATTGCCTTTCATTTCTTTTCTCCTCCTTTCTTATATGGGTATTCAATTGGTTCATCTGGTATATGAAACGAGAAACAAATTGCCACGCGATTTCTTGTGTCGGCTTTCAGCTTCATGAATACTTGCTCCCCACATATAGTCTTGCCGAATTCCCAATATACCCCTCCTTTGGAACTTACATCTGGTATTGGCCCCCTATAGTAATCTTGGTATGTTAGCCCTAGTATTTGCGCCTTTGCCTGTTTAACCGTGATACCGAGGCGAGCTATAGTATCCAAGCTTTCCTCTCTTTCAGCAAAGGTAAACAGATTTTGGGCAAGCTTCTTGAATAGCAGTAGAAAAAGTGTTACTTGCCATTGCTGTTTATGCTGCATTGATTCTTCTACAAATATTATATGTTATCACATGATAACAATCAATAGGCAAATGGCACCTGGACTCTTTGCCATAGGCTGGGACTTTTCCCTATAATAGTGGCGCAAATGTTGTTAATAAAGACAATCCTGCTATCCACCTATCTACCAGACATGGATAAGCAATGAAAGTGGTAGCAATTGTTGGTATGGCAGGTGCGGGCAAATCAGAGGTGGCCAGGGTATTCGAGAAGAGCGGCTTCAAGAGAGTTCGCTTTGGTGATATCACAGACGAAGAAATCAGGAACAGGGGACTTGAACCGAGTGAGGAAAACGAACGTTATATCAGGGAGCAACTGAGACAAGAGCATGGGATGGAGGCATATGCCAAACTGAACCTGCCCAGGATTGGTATCTCACTGAAATCGTCAGATGTCGTGGTGGACGGACTGTACTCCTGGGAGGAGTATACTTTGTTGAAAGAACGCTATGGTGAAAGGTTCAGTACGGTTGCTGTCTGGGCATCGCCTGCTACCAGGTATGGAAGGCTTGGAAATAGAGCGGAGCGGCCTTTGATGGTTGAAGAGGCAGCCAGTCGAGATAAAGCGGAGATTGAGAATATTAACAAGGGCGGGCCAATTGCCATGGCTGACTTTATCATAATAAACGAAGGTTCCTTGAAGGAACTGGAAAGGGAGGCGGAACGAGTTATATCCGCTTTGAAGTGAAAGAAGCAAGCAGGCCGGAGCTCGATGAATATTTCCTTAAGATAGCTGCTGTGGTGGCAGAACGTTCGACCTGTCGGCGGCATCATGTGGGTGCTGTGGCAGTGAGGGACAAGCACATATTAGCTACTGGCTATAATGGCGCTGCCTCTGGACTTAAAGATTGCCTTGAGCTTGGTTGTCTCAGAGACGAACTGGGCATAGAGCACGGGACCAGGCATGAAATATGCCGGGGAATTCACGCGGAGCAAAACGTAATCATACAGGCAGCGCTCCACGGCGTTGACCTTAGTGGAGCCACAGTCTATGTTACTCATTCACCGTGCATACTCTGTGCCAAGATGCTGGTGAACGCCAAAATAAAGCGCTTCGTAACCTTTGGCAGCTACGCTGACGACGCTTTTCGAGACCTGTTCCAAGAAGCTGGAATAGAGTTCGAGATGCATGAAAAACCACCTTCTGAGATAACGTTCCTGCCCTGAGACGGGAGTAAAGCTAATTGGGAAGTGATTCTTAGATCAACTCCTCTATCCCCAATCAACCTGAAATAGAAAACCTTACGGTGTCAGTGAGATGAACTTTCTACCAAACAGATACGCAGAAGTTCATCTGATAAACAACGGAAAAGAGGAGAAAAACACAGCACGAGGCAAACCTTAGCAGAAGAACCGACAGGGCAATGCTACGCAGGGATGGGTAAAGAACAAAATGCCTTTGGAATTGTCACAATGGCCTTGTGTGATTTCAACAACCAAAGAAAAAGAAAGTGGCAGCGGTTGGATTTGAACCAACGACCAAAGGCTTATGAGTCCTCCGCTCTACCCCTGAGCTACGCTGCCTTAAGCTAAAATAGTTTAACATTGGCTGTGAGAAACGGTCAAATGGAAAATTCCTCATTGACCAACACGGGCAATGTTGATGTTAATACTTTCATTGTGGGCGAGGATGCTAAGTGAGTTGATTATCCCAGCTTCTATAAGTGGACGCTGAGCGGTGACGGGACGAATGGCCAGGACATATGTGGACTATGGTTCCGCATATCCAACGATACTACACGTGGTTATGTTCCCACATGTTAACCACCTATAATCCTGAGGGGAAGCACAGCTAAAGCTGGGAAGAACGGAATTTCCCGATGATAGCTGGCGGCCCCAATATAGCATTGATTGTCGCGATTGTTGTGGCCATGCTGCTCCTTGGCTGTGGCATTTATTATTTCAGGCGCAAGAGTAGGTAAACCTCGCTTCGAGTTCTGTAATACTCCTCGCGCCGGCAAGGCAAGTCCCATGTGAGTGCTCCCCTTGCTTCATATTAAGTTCGGCGTTGGCTATTTTGCTTATTCCTTTGGCATTCATATTTGAAACCTCCCAGGTCACAGGACTAATTTCTGGCCTGAAATAGTACCAATGGGTGATTCCCATCAAGCAAGTTTCCTGCTACGTTAAGGATATCGCTACGCTGCAATACGACAGGTGTGAGTAATATGAAAGTAGCCCATTCTATCGCACAAGACCATGAAACAGAGTTAGTCGAGAGGCTGTGCTCTGGTGACCGCACAGCCGTGGAGGAATTCTACAATACTTACAGAGATAGTCTCTATTTCTTGGTATTTAAACAAGTAGGCAGGGACCGTGCTGCGGCTGAAGATATAGTTCAGGAAACATTCCTCGCTGCCCTGGACTCGCTGGATAGATTCCATGGTGACAGCCAGCTTTATACCTGGCTAAGCAGCATAGCCTATTACAAGATAAAGGACTCTTACCGTCGCCGGGCAAGGGAAGTTAAACTAGGGGAAGCCTCTCTGGACATTGATGTCATGAGGGCGGGGGTGATTGAGGACGTCGAGTCAATGGTCTCCCACATAATGGAGTCTGAGGAGACACGCCAATCAGTGCAGCGGGTTCTGGACAGTTTGCCACCGGACTATCAGAAAGTCCTCATGTTGAAGTACAGCGAGGGCATGCCAGTGTTGCAGATAAGCCAGCTTATGGCTCGCTCGCCCAAGTCGGTTGAGGGATTATTGTCGCGGGCCCGGAAGGCTCTGCGCCATAGTTTGGCGGAGAAAGATACCAGAGATTAATTTTCTGTCTTTCTTCTGTCATTGCGAGGAGCGTCCTCGCTCCTGTTTCTCTAAATTCGTAACCTCGAGGCTTTAGCCTCGATGTGCGGGTCTTCAGACCCGCATCTACAGACCCGCAGCTACATTGCTAAGGTGGAAAATCCTGAAAGTTGCTGTGTGTCGCTAAGATATTGCAAGTGTGCCGGCGCAGCGGTCATCACTTGAGGAGCAGTCAGCATATTGAAGTGAAGGCTAATCTGAGGATATCGCCTCTGTTAGTGCCTCAAAAGCGTTTACAAGCCCGTTCCCCACACCATCGGCACCCGTGGGGTAGCAGGTAGTTTCAATTGCCTGGCGTACCTCATCGTTTACTAAACCGTTGCAGTTGCTATCTTCAGCCACGCTGAAAACTAGGGCAGCCACGCCTGAGACGTGAGCCGCTGCTGACGAGGTGCCACTTTTGTAGCCGTACTGATTTTGAGGTAATTGAGAGTAAATGTCAGTGCCAGGGGCGGCCACATCCACCCAATCGCCGTGACCAGACAACAAGGCTAAAGAGTCGCTTTCATCAATAGCGGCTACGGCAAGGCAGTTGACATAGTAAGCAGGATAAGATGGTGTTGACTTGCCTTCATTGCCTGCTGCTGCCACTATCAAAGCTCCCTGGTTCCAGGCATAGTTTACTGCTTGTTCTAAATCTGGCGACGATTCCGTGCAAAGGCTTACGTTGATGACCCTGGCTCCATGGTTTACTGCCCAGGTGATGCCCCTGGCTACCACTGCTGCCTGGCACCTGCCCAGGTCATCAGCCACCTTGACATTCATCAACTGGCATTCAGGGGCGACAGCGGCGATGGTTCCAGCCATGTGAGTCCCGTGCGCATAGAGGTCATCGCTTGTTGGGCTGTCGGTGAAATTGACCTTGGCTACCACTTTATCAGCCAAATCCTGATTATCCTCGTCAATGCCCGTATCCAGGACAGCGACAATGACCGGCGAACCTTGTTGAGCTATTTGCCACGCTTGAGGTGCCTCTATCTTGCTTACTCCCCACCTCTGAGATATGTGGGTACCATTATCAAGACACGCTGTCTCAGGAGAGGAAACGTGATTTATGTTATCGCTGTTGTACATGCTTACTATGGCGGTATAGCTGGGAGTGGTTTCTGTAGCAAGTACTGTCGCAGCATACACCACGGAGCCCACGGCGGTATGTGCCAATTCCACAGGGAACAGTGCTTCAGTGCCTGATGCGGGTAGTGGAGCAAGTTATAGCTGGACGATAACCAACGGTACGAT
>Ga0209121_10000233_pt1 | contig 58976 bp, 61 predicted proteins | sample Cruoilmetagenom3_FD_187292 | JGI IMG/M metagenome (GOLD analysis project Ga0209121, IMG submission 187292) | Oil polluted marine microbial communities from Coal Oil Point, Santa Barbara, California, USA - Sample 3 (SPAdes) (version 2) | ecosystem: Environmental > Aquatic > Marine > Oil seeps ...
CATCAACATCACCATCAATAGCAACACCACAGGAACCCTCAACAACACCGTCACCGTCACCAGCGACACACCCGACCCCACACCCGGAAACAACACCGATTATGAAGAAACAGTGGTTCTTCAACCAGCACTGCTAGAGATATTTAAGACAGTGTGGAATGGATCCAATTGGGTTGAGGCCCTCCCTGCATATGTTGGTTCTACTGTACGATTCAATATTAGTGTCCATAACAATGGAACTGAAAACCTCATTAATGTGAATATTACCGATATGCTCCCGGCTGGCCTGCAATATAACAAAAATGCCACCGTGAATAACATCCCCTCGGAACCTATCATAGAGGGTAATAATCTAACATGGGTGATAAGTTGGCCAATACAATATTGCCACTGGGTCTATATCGAATATGATGCAATTATCACAAATACTGGAGAAAATATCAATATTATAAATGGGACAGGGGAAGGTCAAATTACAGGTGAAACAACCCTGGATACGGACACTGCTTCGGTCATAGGAATCATCATCGATATGGATCTTGAAAAAACCGCCTGGGATTCCTCCACAGGTCAATGGACAGATCAGGTCTATGTCAGCATTAACGATACCCTAAGATTTAATATCAGTATCCATAACAATGGCACCGAGCCCCTCATAGATTTCAATATTACAGATATTCTCCCCCAACACCTTCAATATATTAACAATAGTTCAACAGTGAATGGAATACCACAAGAACCCATCATATGGAATTGTAAAAATCTTACCTGGATGATGACGGGTCCACTTACACCTTGCAACTGGGCATATATTGAATTTGAAACAATCGTTATCGACCCCAACATGAGCCTTAATCTAGTTACTGTAAATGCAACAGGGACCATCATTGGATCAACGACAACCATGACCGATGGAGCAATCGCCGAAGTTGACATCACACCACCTACAACCATTAAGGAATATAGTGGATGCCTTTACCAGGAAGGAGACATGGAATGGATATCAACCGAGACTTATATCCATCTTATTGCAACCGATAACCAAAGCGGGGTTAAAGAAACTTGGTACAGGATATGGATATGGGATGAAGGAAACGAAACCTGGTCTATTGAACAAGACTGGACACTCTATTGGAATACCACTGGAGGGGGCACAAGGCCCTTTACTATCAATCAGGAATGCTATCACATGATTGAGATAACAAGTAGTGACATACTTGGTAATATTGAAGAGATATGGAATCAAACCATGTATGTTGATGGATCACCACCCATTATCAATAAAACACACCCCGATGAGGGATATATATACAACAGTACAACTGGGGAGCAATATATTGCCCCCTATGCTGTAATCATCCTCTCCGCCATGGATTTCCCAAGCACTATCTGCAGTGCAGGAGTCGAGGGAATATTTTGGAGATATGACTATGACGGTGCCTCACATCCACTCAATGAAATGGACAATGACCAAGGAATGATTATCAATATCAGCCAGTACTATAATGATAGTGTCATAGAAAATGACTTTGGAGGTATCTATCTGTGGTACCTTTATGATAACTCAACAGGTGTCTATTTCATGGAGAATTGTGAACATATTCTCTACTATTTTGCAAAGGATCGTACATGTCACCATAGTATCATCCATAACCAAACCTATTATGTGGATGGCTTGCCACCAGACAGCTGGCTTATTACACAGTTTAGCCAGTGGGATAACTACATTACACCTTATACAGAATTTATAATACAAGCAGAAGATGACGGATGCCACGGTGGAATTGATAATTATGTCATCCATTTCACAGTAACTGGACCCAAAAATAGTAAATTCTATTGGAATGGTGACCACTTTAATTGCGACGGAAACTGGCACTCCGGAGTTCTCGAGGGTGATATAGCATTCCAAATACGAGATGAGACAGGGCGTGCACCCTCGGGTAAATACACCATTGAGTTTTATGCCACTGATGATTTTGGGAATACTGAAACACCTCCCCATATCAAATGGTTCCTATTGGATAACACACCACCCACCACGAACATATTCTTTATGGGGCCAAACTATCACGATACAAATCAATGGATTACGAGTGAAACAAATATCATCCTTCATGCTTCTGATGAGGGTAGTGGTACAAAAATTACCAAATACCGGATTGATAATGGGCCAAAAAAAACCTATACGGCACCTCTTTTGATTACAACCGAAGGAATCCATACCCTCCATTATTACAGCAAGGACTGGACGGATACTGTTGAAGGAGAAAAATCCCTTACTATTATCATTGACAACACACCACCACTCCAAAACCTTTCCTTTAATGGAGCAAACTATACAAGTAATAATACTACATGGATAACATCCCAGACATACATAATCCTTGAAGGGTATGATAATGGATGTGGCCTTGGAAAAATATACTATCGCTGGGGAACAAAAACATGGAAGCAATATAACCATTCCATCATCCTGACAGGTGGCAAAACAGAACTAGAATACTATATGGAAGATAAACTAGGGAACAGTGGAGACATCCAGGAAATAACCGTGGGGATAGATGACCAGGCTCCAGTAGTCATTATAAACTCACCCAAGGATAACTATTTATATATCGCCGGTCGAGCAATTTTATACCTACGCAAACTACCTGGATCAGATGCAGTCATCATTGGCACTGCCATAATTGATGCCACAGCATCAGACACCTCGGGGATATATACCATGGAACTTTATATTGATGGTGAATTACGCCATAAAACATATAATGGGGCCTTGGAGTGGCGGTGGAATCAGTTGGCATTCGCAATTCATACCATAGAGATTAGGGTCTATGATAATTTTGGACACAGCACTACCAAAGAGATCAAAGTTTGGATGTTCAACCTTTAAGATTCATTCTCCTTTTCCCTTTCTTTATATTTATTTTTTAGTCTTCCAGGATACTCAAGACCAATTCAACAACTACAAAAAAATCTATTTTTATCCTTTAATACCAAATGTAACCCTAGATTAGGTAACAAAAAAGATAGGTTATCAATAGATTTTAAGTAGACATATAACATATCAATTAAGAGATGAAGAAGCAAGTATTTGCCCTAACATTTATTCTTGTAACTGTAAGCCTTATAGGGCTAATGGGTCCGTCCCATAAAGCGACAGGGATTGATGATTCAGGATGGTACTGGAAACCAGAAAGCTATGCCCAGTTGGTCACTTGGTATAGACACTTGGAGGAAAATTACTCGGGATATATTGAAGTATTTAAAGCAAATGAGCTTTATGGAACTGGGAAAGTAGATGGGGGATATGACCTTTATTATGTCCGGATAACCAATGAATCCCGAGGTTTCCATAAACCCGAGGTTCTTTTCCTGGGTAGCCCCCATGGTGACGAAACAGCAGGAACCATAGGAATGTACTGGTTTACGGACTGGCTTATGAGACATGCATACCATCCAGATTTTGACAACCCTGAAAGAGGCTGGTATCAATGGCTCATTGACAATCGAGAAATCTATCTTGAGGTAAGCCATAATCCCTATGGATTTGACCATATCCAAAGAGGTGACTTTAATGGATGGGATCTAAACAGGGAAGCAGACTATCACGGGCCAGGTCCAAATACCAGGGGGATCTGGGCCAGTGTAAATGGATTCACATTGACACGATTCATTGATAACCATCTCATAAGGATAGGGACCGATTTCCATGGTGGCGTACGAATGTTATTATATCCATGGTCATCAAATTATGACTCAATAAATGGGACAAGTCCTCTGAGCAATATGACCTATACTCATGCACCCCCGGATTTTTATTATTATGATACAACATCTCTGCGTGTGGGTAACTATATGGGTGATTTCGGTGGTGACTTAAATCCTGGGAACTGTGGAACCATTCCTGATACTGTTGGCTATGAAGCACCGGGTGCAATTGCTCCTTGGGCATATGGGGCAGATATCAAAGAAAATCCGTGGGAGGATCAATGGGTAAATAATGAAGAATTTGGAAACTATCCCGGGGCAGGTATCTTGTGGATTACTCCAGAACTTTCAGTTATAAAAAACCCTCCTGAGATTACTATGGGAAGTGATCATATTTTGGGATATGGGACAGAGGTACGGCGATTTCTCCTTCATCAGATAGATCTGGCACAACCCTATATTTGGTGGTTATCCCCCTGTAATAATAGTCTTCATCCCCGCAATGTTTCACTCCAATGGCAAGTTAATGGATGCCATGTGGTAGATCAAACCCTTGTCCAATGGGGGACGAACTCTGACCCGATTAATAATCCTGATCATGTCTCTAGCCTACACAATGATTATCAAGGAGATTATGTGGGAGGGACAGGATGGGATAATGCCTTAGATGGAAATAGAAAAGGGAGAATTTATTGGGAAAACCTAACACTTGATGAACCAGGTGATTATTATTTTGTAGCAAAGGCACAAGTTGATCAAGCATATAAAAAGACCTTGGTAGCCCCTGAGTATGCCGATGATCATTCTTATCTTCGGCTTATAAAGGAAAGAACAAATGATTCATATCTTGAGGAACTTAATGGAACAGATGGCAGAGAATACATAAAGGGGCAGCTATGGTGGTATAGTCCTATAGTTCATATTCATGTGGGAACAATAGAGAGACCTCGAGAGGGATATCTGTATGTTGCCAATCGTGAAATCATGCCAACCTTGAGAGGAAAAACTTTGGTAATTGGCGATATCTTAGTATCCACAAATACCCAAAACACTTCATGTGTGGAATTCTATGTGGATGGAAACCTTCGTGACCGGGTTACCACAGAACCATATGAATGGCGATGGGAGGAAACAATCTTTGGAACCCATGAACTCGAAGTAAAAATATATGGAAGGGGCGACCATTTTGTTTCTCAAACAATTCCCCTAACCATTTTTAACATTGCCTAGTTAGACAACCATTTTGATAAAAAGTAAAGTGGGAACACTAATATATAGTAAAAAATAATCGAAGAAGTATGATGTGTAAAAGTAAAGTTGAAGAAAAAAAAAATCTTATTGATAATGGGTGGGCTCAGCTTTCATAAATTCTCTTAAAAGACATGTGGCATAACAACCCTTGGATAGATCAAATTCCATAGTTACATAGTTCTGATAGATGGTATAATCAAAATTTGTGAGGGGTGCAAGTAGAATCCTTCGAAATCCCCGGGAGGTTAAACGGGGAATATCAGGTATAACAAACTTGGTAAGTGACACGTGGTCATCAATGATTTTTTTTTCTATCTGTCCCATTTTTCCCCCTCCAAAATGGGTCTCAAACCCAGGAAGGATACCGGAGACAAAGGCCTCTTCTTCCTGTATTTGTCGATTGACCTTTTCCAGGTTTTCATCTGTGACAGGAATCCCCTCACGATCAGCCATAATACGGCGATTTCTTACGGGCAATACAACATCTCCCACCAGGGCTCTATTCAAGGGTAAATCCTCTTTAATTCGCCGGGAAAGAATTAAGTTAAAAAGATAAGACTGGTAGGAATGAATGAACATTTGTACAAGATGTGGGGGCAGAGTTAAAAGTGCTCCGATCCAATCATCGGGATTTCGGGCTAGATGGGAAATCATTAAGCGTTCAAAAAGAAGATACGAAGGATATATCTCTAGTGCTTTTTTAAAATCCTTTGTTTGTTGTAAAAATGTTCGTGCTCTGTATGATTCTTCACCTTCCCCAGGTAGGGGGTTGCAAATGTAGGTTAGTATTGCTTTTTTAAAGTTGCCTTCAATAATATATTTGCCGACAATGTGGGTGATTGGTCTAATGACCCCAAATCGTTGTACCCCAAAAAAATTGGGGAAACCGCCTGTTTCTAAAATTTTGTCCAATATAATCGTGAATTGTTTTTTTATGTTGTTTCGTGTGTTCCGTATTGTAATCTTAAAGGTATTCCCAATATGATCTCCCCATGAGATTGGCCTATTGCTGGTATAACAATCCGTTATTTCAACGTCCTTGATGTAAGCATTTTTTACAGTATCCAGTGATGTTTTAAAGGACATTACTTGTTTGGTGATAGCTCTTTTATCCTTTGTGCCCGCGATGCCGATCATATGGGAAGAAATACCCATTTTTTTGGAAAGCTGTAAGAGAAGATTAAATGTTTCCCAATTAATCGATGTCACTTTTGCAATAACAAATGCACCATCGCGTTCCGGCGGGGGTGTAATACGTTCTTCAACTATAAAATCACTGGGGTGAACCTTGATTTTTCCCCCGATGCCTTTCCTTGGTGTGAGAAATACCCTCATTCCTATCTGTTTTTCCCCTTCAGGGGGTGAAACAGATACTACGGGCACTATTTTTTCATCTCCTCAATGGATTTGCGGAGGGAATCAGTGTCTTTTTTTAGGGCCCGTACGGCTTTAAGAAGGATCGTTTTGGGATTTCCCTCTTTTACCTTGAGAAAGAAACGGGGATTGGCAAGAAGTGGATGGTCAATTCTCCAGTCTGCAAGAGTGATTTTATTGTCGTCTAATAATTTATATTTTAGGGGATTCAAAATAGTTTTTTCTCCAATGACTTCGAATTCTAATTCATTTTTTTTATTTGTCAGTATTTTTATCTCCATATTCTCACCGTTTATCTAGATTACCTTCTCCATAGTCACTGGCGACTTTTCTTGTTTCAACACGGCCGCAAATCGAGCATTCCAATTTATCCTTTTTTTTCTGGAGAACATTTCGGCAATTGACACAATAGGACTTGATAACTCCTAAATCAGGACCAACCGTGCTTAGTTTAATTGATGGTTTCACTTGAATGACCTTGGCTCGTGCGATATCGCCGATGCGGTATTTTTCCCCGGTTGCAGAAACATAATCCCGGGATAGATTAGAGATGTGAATTGCGGCTATTGTATCTCCAAACAATGACCGTTTTTTTCCTGCCACATGGAGAATATCTACCAAAACCATGGATTTTGTTGTCTTTTTGATTTCGATGAGGACAATATCCCCTTTATTTACCGAGTTGGGTGTATTCGTTAAGGGTTTTACTTCAGCAGACATCCGGTTTTTGTTCACTTGAAACGTACCAATGATCCCACTGATAATGTCATTGTTGATATTATAGGTTCCGTATCCTGAGAGCAATTCCTCGGTGGTTGCAATTATTTCACCGGGGAATACAAATGTTCCATCCTTTATCATTATCGTAAATGAATACAAAACTTCCCTTTATAGATGACGGTTATTGTTTCGGGGGAAAATTAGAAGCAAGAGTGTAGTAGGAAAAATGAAAAAAAAAATTAAATAGAAACCTGTGAAGGGACAGATTGAATGCAACCTGAATAAAAAAAAAAAAAAGACGGTATATACAAAACATGATATAAGCCAATTGATTCCGGTGTACAGAAAGAACTGAGAGCTATAAGAGAGGAACAAGGAGGAAAAAAAAAACAAAAAAAAAAATCATGGCACGGATGGAGATGCTTGTTTCTTGCCTTTTTTTCTCCTTGCCTATTTGTATCAAATTATGATCGGGATTGGTTTCAATTGATATTTTTTGTTTAGTGGATTGCAACAATAAAATAAAGAGTATGTCCACTATTAATGCCTAAAAAGAGATGAGGATGTATACAGAGGGGGGATGCTATAAAAAGCGATAATGTTTAATAGAAGGTGAAGGTTTAATTGTCGGTGATATAATCGAGAACATATTCCCTCCCTGTCCAAAATGCGAAAAAGGATGGCTAGTCCCATTTTCCTTTGGCAGAGATGTCTTTGAAAAATGGAAATGTACCGAATGTGGACATACTATTGAAAAAAGATAAGGACATCTGTACCGCCTAGGTGCCATCAACTATAAATATCTTTTTTTCAGGTCTCATTGTTACGGTCAAGAATGTAGAGATACTCCATCATTTAAAGCAATAAAGTATTGCAAACACAGAAAAAAAGAGAGTTTTTATCCCGACCTATGTCCATAAAACTTTACAGCATTACTATGTAATGGTATACCCATATCCTCTGCAATGCTTTGACACTTGACCCGTAAAAAATAGACGATGGGTCGATAATTGGTTTCTGAAAAAGCCTCATAATTTGCCATGCCTTTACAAATCAGAAGGGTAGATGACTCTAATTTTTTAATCATCATAGGAGAGAGAATATCAAAATCCACTCCAACAGCAAAACCTGGGGTGGTTAATATTTCATCTGCAATTCTACCCAGGCCTGCAAATTGTGCATCCTCAAATGTAGCATCTGTAAGAATGGGAACACCCTTAACAACAACGGTCAGATGGATATCATATTTTTTTAATTCTTTACATAACAGAGCATCAAAAACTATCTCCCCACAATTATCGGTAAAGAGGACAATATTTCCTCTAAGAAGACCCCTGATGCAATCAAGATCGCTATACCCTAATCCCTGGTGAAATGACTCTTCAAAAAAGTGTTCCAGGTCTTGCGGGGACGAGGCACTTCCCTCGATACCGAAATCTATGGTGTTTCCAATAATAGAGCAAAGAACCGCTGCCTGCAGAGGATCATTGCTTTCCAGTATGCGTTCTTGAGCCCGGGGAAGAAGGCTCTTGGCCACCTGGTTGCTTTTTTTCTTCAATTCATGATAGGGATCTAGTGACCCCATGGCTTGATATGCGGTGTGATGAACCCTTGTTGCAACCTGTGCAGAACTAAGGTTGTCGTACTCCTTCAGTATAATCTTCATGGATTGCAACAATACCCTTCTTTGTACATCCTTATCACTATTAACCAGCCCAGTCTCAAACAAGACTCTGTTTAAAAGACAGGGGGCACATCGAGGTTTCATTTTCATTTGTCAGGTACAATAGATTGCTCTTTTTTAAGATTTGTATCTTCTCATATCCTCAATGGTGTTGGTGTTCTTCATCAAAAAGACTAGTGTACCCAAACGGAAAAGTAAAGAAGGAGAACAAATATTTTAAATATTATTTGGTCATATGGTAATCCCAGATGCCCTTAAAGGAGGAATCTAGTACAATTTTGCCCAAAAAAACAGCGAAAATCAGTGGCATGGCCCACTCCCTGTGTCTTCTGCATTACTTAGATGAAAAAAAGAAGCCCAAGGGGCTTCGAATAAAAGGCATTATTAGAGAAATAATCAAAAATCGGGATAAAACATTCCTGTTAGGATTCCATTGGAAACCCTTTTATATTGGAGCCATGCATTTCCAGGATGCCTACAATTATGATATTGAACGGGTACAACGCTGCGCCATACATTATGCAACACCCAATGGCCGAATTATTCCCTTGTGTGCCTATATTGTGGGTCCCACCTATGGGGAGAAAATAGAAAAAAAATTTAGTGTATCATTGGAGGAATATCATGGTCGTGAAAATTAATCGGGATAAATGTATGTATTGCGGGGGCTGTGTGGGTCTGTGCCCCGTTAATGCCCTGACTCTTCAGGAGGTACGACTAGTGGTTAGCAATAAGTGTACCGAGTGCGGCATCTGTATTCAATTTTGTCCCGTGGGGGCTTTACAATGAAAAATATTTCTACTGATGTTTTGATAGTGGGCGCAGGGCCTGCGGGAAGCACAGCAGCACGGGAGCTGGCGGCAAAGGGTATTGATGTCATTGTGCTTGAAAAAAAACCAGAGATTGGTTGTTTTAAAAGATGTGCAGAGGGGATAACGCTTAGGGGTTTGACCGATGCAGGTATCAAACCTCAAAAAGAGTGGGCATTGGGACATATTACGGGTGCGCGACTTTATCCTCCATCTGAAAAAAATGTGGTGGAGATGAAGGGGGATCGCATGGCGGGATATGTTGTTGAACGAAAGGTGTTTGAAAAATGGTTAGCCAGCAGGGCTGTGAAGGAGGGGGCACGTTTTATGGTGAAAACTCCTGCCTTAGGGTTCCATAGATCGGGGGAGAAATGTATTGTAAAAACCCGGTATATGGATGCGGCTTTGGCTATTGAAACTAAACTTGTGTTGGGTGCAGATGGCGTGGAAAGCAAGGTTGGCCGATGGGCCGGAATAAAGGCCCTGAACAGGATTTCGGATTATCATTCAGGATTTCAGTACGAGATGGCGGGGGTGAATGTGGATGACTCCTATATCCACTTATTTTTTGGTACAAAGGTTGCCCCTAAGGGGTATTTATGGATTTTTCCCAAAAAATTTTCTGCAAATGTGGGAGTGGGTGTTCTCACAAAAGAAATACGGAATAAACGCCCCATGGACTATGTCCATACTTTTATTGATGCCCATCCAGATATGTTTGCCACAGCCAGTCCCCTGGAGGTTAATGCGGGAGGGGTCCCAGTGGCCCATAATACTGAAATGGTCACGGATAATGTGATGCTCATTGGTGATGCCGCCCAGGTTGTTCATCCTCTTCATGGAGGGGGTATCATTCGCAGTATCAAGTCTGCCCAGGCAGCGGCCCACACGGCCCTTCTGGCACTGGAAGAAAAAAATTATTCCCGAAAAAGATTGATGGAGTACCAGGATTGGTGGGAGACTGCTTATGGTGTACAAATGGCTAAGCTGATGAAAATCCGTTCGTTTTTGGAACGGTTAGATGATAAGGATTTTGAGTTATTAGCAGAAGTTCTCAGTGGTGAAGATATCATGGATGTTATTGATGCAAAGGTGACATTTTTGATGAAAAAATTGATTACTAAGCCATCGATAGCCCGGTTGGTAAAAAAATATTTGTCTGGATAAAGTTGATGCACTTGTAGTGGGATGGTTAGAGATAGATGGCCAGGTGGTCTTTTATATAGGGGTGCAGGGGGATTGTTTCAGTGATGGTTCCAAAGGTTGATGTGATGTGTTGGATTACGTGGTGATATATTTTTTGTGGTGGCTGTGTAACATCGATGCTGCGCGCTTTTACCATGAGGATACCTTTTGTACAGGTAAAAAAGGTCATGTTTTTGAGGAACATGTCTACCTGGTTTCGTTGCGCGATATCCTGGTAGACAATGTCAACACGTCCTATTTGTGCTTGATAATCATGTGGTTTGTTGGCATCGGCGAGGATGGGGATAATGTTTGGTCTAAGGCCGCTGAGTTTAAGAAGATCCCTCATGGCTCGTGGCGAAGAGTCCACTGCATAGATGGTTCCCTGAGGGGTGATATCTGAGATGTGGCTGACAGTTGTTCCATTGGCAGCTCCCAAGTAAAGGGTATGTGTTGCAGAAGTGAGAGATGGGAGTCTGTGGCCATTGAGGATGGCTGCGGCAAGTTTGCTATGGTAGGGATTCCATGACCGGTACTCAATATTGTTATAGGTGATGAGTTGTTCACCATGTGTTTTCTGGCCGGGTGTGGGGTTTTTTGTATAGAGTTTTCCTTTGTGGTAATAGATGTGAGGAAGGGTGTGCATTATGTGTTGAATGATATTGGTGTTAAAAAAGTCATTCCTATTAATTTAGCATCCCTGTTTTATGGGGGGAAACAATAGCTCTTAGATGGTGATGTAAGGGATAATGTCCTGGGCAATGTTCTTATCATCCAGTGTTTTGATTAGGTCTGACGGGGTGGAGAAGGGCCTGTTGATAATGAGCCGCTGTGCTCTTTTGCGTCCCACTCCAGGTAGTGCCTGGAGGAGGGATAGGCTTGCGGTGTTAATAGTGAGGGGGTAGGGAACACCTGTTACTGATCGCTGGCCGGTGGAGGTAATCTTGATATCCATTTTGTGTCCCAAGGGAATTTGGGTGGGTACGGCAATGAGGAGGGGATAGGTTCCCATTTGTCGAAGAAGGGTGAGATTTCCTTTATATGACTCAGTATAGGCATCCCTGAGTATTGTTCCAGGGGGAGTGACTTGTTGGAGCATGGGCCGGTCTATTGTTTCTCGTATTTTTTGTTTATGGTAGTGAAAATATTTTTTGAGACAGTGTCCATGTTTTCTATGTGCAAGGGGTGTCTTTGGAAAAGTGATTACTTGACGAAGATTGATGCGTCTGATTAAGAGTTTTTTTTCTAGTACGCTGTAGAGAAATCGATAGTTTTCTTCATATGTTTTTTTGCTTTCTCCAGGGAGCCCGTAGACAAAATTGAGGCCAGGGAGCAGTTCAGGAAGACCATTTCTCCCCGGATGGGCGCCAACCTTATTGAGTAGCTCAATGGCCCTGAGTGCCTCCTTGGCGTTTACCTTGAGATTATTGGTAGATATGACCCGGGGATCTGTGCTTTCGATACCCAATGCTGCTACATCACCGGGTGTGTGGTACTGGACAATGATGCGGGCTATTTGTGTACATTCCTGTGGGTAATGGGCAAGTGTCCCCGGGTTTGCATTATCCATATGCAGGGTCTCCAGATGGGGAGCTGCTGCCCGGATACCCTGATATAATTTTTTTAGTGCCGGGGGATTTGGCCGGGGAAATTCTTTTTCTCCTATACCCTGTGCCTTGTATGAGAAAAGACAGGGTTGATTTCCCAGGCGGAAATGTTTTATACCCTGCCTGTACAGTGACTGAACTTCTTGGATGATGGATTGTTCCTCCCGAAAAGCAGGGGGGCCTTTGAGGGGCTCAGTGCAAAAAGAACAGCCACCCATAAAAGAGCGGAAACACCCGTGATATGTTTCCAGTTCAGCAATGACCCGGGGGTAACTGGGATGCTGGGTTACAATTTGGGCGCCTTGTATCGCAAACTCTTGTATATCCTGGGGTGACTCCCGGATGAGATTTTCAAGATGACCCTCATGTAAAAAATAACTCAATGAAAGACTGGCATCCCCAGTTATGATATAGTCAAAGACATCGTCTAGTTTGTACTGTTTATGGAATCCATGGAGTGCTGCCGGGCCCGTGAGAATAGCGGGTGTATCGATTGGTTTAAAAAAAGTCTGAAGTTCCCTCGGTGTGACCGGTTTTCCACCCAGGTATTTCCCGGGAACAGTGGTCCCTGCCACCACCACATAGAGATCACCCCTTGGCAGTCCCTGGTGACGCAGTTGGTCAATGGTGTAATACTGTACCTGATGACTCTTGTGGGAAAAAATAGCCCCGGCGATATATCGGATAGGGGGACTGATGAAGGGGGGTACACCCAGACAGGCAGGCTCATCAATATATCCATCGATAAGTATGATTCTCATTGTTTTCTCAAGGCAATTTCACATGCTAGGGTTGAGGGAAGAAAAACAGGGGAAACCACGGGGGCATAGGCGGTTTCAATGCCACTGAATTGCTGTAATGTCATGTTGCAGCTTATGGCTGTGGCAAAGGCATTAATTCGTTGGGCGGCACCGGGGCCAATAATCTGTGCGGCGCACAATTTTCCCTTTCGTGTCGCCATGACCTTGACACGGATCTCTTCTCCAGGAAGATAGAGGGGGCGGCTGGATCCCCGAAATGTGCTCACTAGTGGATTTTCTAATCCTGTGCTAAGGGGGCCAACGGCAGCGATTTCCAGATCAAAAACCTTGGTGACACGGGTGTTTAAAAGGGGAGGAAGGACGGCTTTTCCGCCACTGGCATTAATACCCGCAACTTTTCCCTGACGAACCGCAATACTGCCAAGGCCCACCAGGCATGGTGCACCAGTAATGTCACGATATTGGCTACAGTCCCCAATGGCATACACATTTTTTTTGGATGTTTCACATCTTTCATCTATAATAATGCCTCTGTCTGTCATTGACTCGGGGACAAGATCTAATACCGGCGTATTCCCACTTGCCACAAGGGCAAAATCAGCGCTTATGGTTCTTTTGTCACCCGTTTTCCTGTTTTTTATATGAATGTCCATGTCCCCATCAATAGATGTGACCTCATGATTAAGGGTGAGAGAGAGAAGTTCTCTTTTCATAAGTGTGTCATGGATTATAGGTGCCATATCGGAATCAAGCATTGTGGGAAGCAGAGAGGAATAGTATTCAATGAGGGTCACCGTGACACCCCGTTTTATGAGCGCCTCTGCTGCTTCAAGTCCCGTGGGGCCTGCCCCAATGATTGCGATATGTGTACCCCGGGTTGCCATTCGCTGGATATGGTGGGCATCATCTAGGGTGCGCAAAAAAGAGTGTTTTTTTGTATCAATAGGGAAAGGGGCATGAGAGTGAACGCCTGTGGCAATAATTAATGAATCATATTTTTTTTCCCCATTCGTGGTATAAATGTATTGTTTATCAAAATCAATTTTTGTAACAGGTGTAGTGAGATGAAGATCGATACGGGCTTTTTGGAACCATTCATGTGAAAACTCAATAAGTTTATCAGGGTCCACTTCGCCAGAGAGCGTATAGGGAAGGCCGCATCGGGAATATTGGGAGTAGGGACCTTTTTCATAAAGAGTGATTAGTGCCTTGCGGTTGTTTTTTCTGGCAAACTGTGCAGCAGTTCCACCTGCGGCCCCGCAGCCAATAATGACAATGTCCATGATTTATTATCAAGGATTGCCTTAAAGATTTTAACGGTATTTTTCCCCCTTGGAGAAAGAATAAAATAATAAAAAAAAACAGGGAAATGTTATATTGGGGTTATCTTAGGAAAAAGGGGCGTTATAGGAGTAGGTTGAATAAAAAACCTAGAATGAATATCTGGGGAACCGTAATAATGGGTAACATGAGTGCTGCTTTTTTTCCAATGTTATGCCAGATTAGGCCAATTTCGGTATAATCAGTGGCCACACCAGCCATAAGAAAGGTGAAACTATTGCCAAATGCCCCGGTTTGGTTAAATATTTCAAAGGCCAATGGTGAGCTTCCCTCGGAACAAACCTCTATGATGGTGGCAAAGAGAAGAGTGATTGTTAGCCCAAGTAGCGTGGGGCCCATATAGTCCATAAAGAGATGCTGGGGGATAAACCCTCTGGCAAATGCAGCCATGATCATGCCAATCAACAGCCACCGTAACACCATTTTAGAAAGGGCCCATGATCCCTGAGCGGTGCCCTTGATGGCTCTAGTTAGGTTGTGTGATGTAAACTTAAACCCGTGCCATCTTCTCCGTATATCATCCAGGATTGAGAAATCGGCCAGCTTGTTTATATCACCACCTTTCTTGCACTGTCTGCATTCAATCCATCCATGGGTTTCCAGATGAAGATAGATAAGACCGGTTACCAGAACAATAACTATGGCGGACACCACAATGAAAACGGCATTGAGGCCAAAAAAGCCAAAGAGGAGAATGGTGATGGGAAGATTCGCCCAGGGGGATGATAAAAGAAAGGCTATAACGCTTGAGGTATTTGCCCCCTTTTTATAAAGTTCCATTGAGATGGCTAAAATCCCATGGGAGCATGCACTCATAAGAAACCCCAGAAGAATGGAATACAGAATGGTTCTTTTCCGATGACGGGACAAATACTTTTCAATATATGCCTGGGGGATAAAATAATCAATAAGGCCACCAATCAGAAAACCAATGAGGATAGCCCACCAAATCAATGCAAGATAATCCATAAATACCTTAAAGAATGGACGGAGCAATGGTACAAAATAGCTGCAGACAAGTAAAATGATTACCACAAGGCAAGACAGATATAATTTTTCTTTATACCAGGGTTTTTTCGGTGTTGTCTGGCAACTAGGACAAAATCTTTTTTCAGGATTTATCCCCTATTGTTCCTCATATTTTCTGACACAATGCTCACTGCAAAAATAATGACCATGGACGGGGATAGTCCCCTTCATTCCACAAATAGGGTCTTTTTTATCCATTAAAAACCCACCTTATAACAGAGATGAATAGAAAGGGCGGTATTAATGGCCTTGCATAACAAAAGAATGATATTCCAATACACTAAAAAAAAATTAATCACTTTACTGAATAGTAATATCCCAAAAAAAAGAAAAAAACGGGAAATAATCACAGGGTACCTATCATTTCTTTTCAAGAACAATATTACAGGGAAAAAAAGATACATATGTTTTTAAGACTAAAAACCATAACCCTAGCATATGAACCAAAGACAGTATCATCAGGTTTTTTATGGTAAAAGTCTTGTCCTTATTTCATGTCTATTGCTACTTGTGGCAAGTACTGTATTTCCCCTTGGAAGCCTAGCCAGTGAAACCCCGCTAGAATTACCCCGAGGAGAGACCCGTTCTATACCGGGTTCTTTTGATCTTCGAAATGTGAACGGTACCAATTATGTCACCTCCGTGAAAAACCAGGAAGGAGGAACCTGTTGGACCCATGGTGCCGTGGCGGCCCTGGAGGGCAACCTACTGATGACCGGCAACTGGGAATCAGCGAGGGAAACAGGGGAGCCGAATCTTGCAGAGTATCATCTTGATTGGTGGAATGGCTTTAATACCCATTGTAATGATGATGATCCCGGGGGTGGCGGGCTCACCGTTCATCAAGGAGGTGACTATCGAGTCACCTCGGCCTATCTCTCACGTTGCGAAGGAGCGGTTCGGGATATTGATGGCCAATCATATAGCACACCTCCTGAGAGGTATAATGACAGTTATCACTATTATTACCCCCGGGATATTGAATGGTACACCGCGGGGGGCAACCTGGAAAATATCACTATTATCAAAAGCCATATCATGACCGAGGGAGTAATGGGGACATGCATGTGTTATGATGACAATTTCATAAATGGTAACTATGTCCACTATCAGCCACCCACAAGTACCCTTGATCCCAACCATGCCGTTGCCATTATTGGATGGGATGATAATAAAACAACGACACAGGCGCCACAACCCGGGGCATGGCTGTGCAAGAATAGCTGGGGAAGTTCCTGGGGTTTGGATGGATTTTTTTGGATATCCTATTATGATAAACACTGTTGCCAGCATCCAGAAATGGGGGCCATATCCTTCCAGGATGTAGAATTCATGCGGTATGAAAACATCTATTATCACGATTACCACGGGTGGCGTGCAAGCATTACGGGCATCACTGAGGCATTTAATGCATATACTGCAACAGAGGAAGGATTACTCCATGAAGTAAGTTTTTATACAACAGGGGATAATGTCACCTATACCGTAAAGGTGTATGATAGTTTTCAGAATGACTCTCTACAAAATGAGCTTGCCAGCACCACCGGGATTATAACATATACAGGGTTTCACACCGTTACCCTGAATACTTCAGTATTCCTCACAGTGGGAAATGATTTCTATATCTATCTAAATCTCTCCAATAGTAAACACCCCATTGATATCACCTCTGAAGTACCCGTTCTATTGGGATTCAATTCTACACGTGTCACGGTGGTATCTGCTTCGAATCCCGGTGAAAGCTATTACTATAACGGCGTAAACTGGCAAGATCTGTATAATTGGAATAATACCGCCAATTTTTGTATCAAGGGACTAATCTCCCCCGCGTTTCATATCAGCTATCCCAATGGCCTTCCCGGCATCATAGAGCCAGGAAACTCGCCTACCTTAACAATCAAGATAGAGGAAATGGGTGATACCTATGTCCCCGGGACAGGCTATATTCATTATCGGTATGACCAGGGAACTTATGAGACTCTTCCCTTGACCCAAAATGAAAGCAACATTTATGAGGTTACCTTGCCCCCTGTTACCTGTGGCAACATCCATGAGTATTATTTCAGCCTGGATGGATCAGTTACGGGTACCCTTTATGACCCCCCTAGTGCACCTAGTGAGACATATAGTTTTTGTGTGGGAACACTGACACCATTATTCAGTGATAACTTTGAGACAGATACAGGCTGGACAGTGGAAAATGACCTTTCTCTTACCGCGGGCGCCTGGGAGAGAGGAATACCCGTGGGGGGCGGTAATCGAGGTGACCCACCCGATGATTATGATGGGTCAGGGAAATGTTATCTTACAGAGAATGCTTATGGTGATTCGGATGTTGATGGGGGTACTACATGGCTAATATCACCCTCCCTGGATGTGGCCTTTGCCCCGGATGTAAAAATTAGTTATGCCATTTGGTACACCAATGATTATGGGAGTGCTCCCTATTCGGATGTTTTCCATGTCCATGTATCAAATGATGGAGGTGCTACCTGGGTGCTGGTGCAAACAATTGGCCCGAAGTCAGCTCCAGGGTGGACGGTATATAGTTTTTGGGTGAATGAGTATATTTCTCCCACAAGCCAGGTAAAAGTTCGCTTTGAGGCATCAGACCTAGAGAATGGATCTGTTGTTGAGGCTGGCGTGGATGCATTTCATGTATATCTTTTTAATTGCACCAATGTCTTTGAGTATGTCCCTATAACCTTATATCAAGGATGGAATTTAATCACGTGCCCCTTGGAACAGGAGTACACGGCGGAAACACTGGGTAACGCAATCACTGATTGTACCGTGGTTATCATGTTTAATGGGAGTAGCCAGACATTCTTGACCCATGTGGTGGGTACACCCCATGATGATTTCCCTCTCCTGGATGGCGTGGGCTATTTTATCTATGTAAATAATACAACCATTTTTACCCATGTTGGATTCTCCATCCCCAGTATCACGGTCCCTATCTTTAAGGAGTGGAACCTGGTTGGATGGAGTGACTATACAAATACCACGGCGGTAGCACTTGGTAATGCTATCATCGATACCACGGTTGTGAGCATGTTTGATGCCGAAAGTAAAACATTTATAACCCATGTGGTAGGTACACCCCATGATAACTTTATCATCACTCGGGGCATGGGACTTTTTATCTATGCAACTGAGAGTAGCATCTGGCATGGAGAGGGTTAAAAAAGAATAGGAATGATAGAGGGTAATAAAAAATCCATCCTTTTTATGCCCGGGTATGACTTGTGCCTTCCTCTCTAGGGGTTGCCCGGGGGATGAATGGCTTGGATGATCGGGGGGACAAAATTTTAAATGGGAACAACCAATAAGTTTTTATGGTACGAAAAGCAGTGGTGGCTGGAACATTTTATCCTAGAACACCTGAGGCGTTAAAAGAACAGATTCAGCACTGTTTCATGCACCCCCTTGGGCCCCGAAAGATTCCAAAAGTGGGTACCCGGAGAACAATAAAGGGGGTAATTGTTCCTCACGCTGGCTATATATACTCGGGACATGTCGCTGCACATTGCTATGCTGCAATCGCAGAGAATGGATTTCCTGAAACATTTATTATCCTGGGACCTAACCACACGGGACAGGGTTCAGGAGTCGCTTTGGTAACCCAGGGTTCCTGGGAAACACCCCTGGGGGAAATACCCATTGATAAAGAAACTGCTCCCCAGCTTGTGAAGGGAATAATTGATAAAGATGAAAAAGCTCATCAATTTGAGCATTCCATTGAGGTACAGTTACCCTTCCTCCAATATTTCAAGGATTTCACGTTTATTCCTATTTCCATGGCCCTGCAGGACTTACAGACGGCACAGGAGATAGGTGACATACTGGGCTCAATCACCAAGGATGCCATTGTGATCGCCTCCACTGATTTCTCCCACGTAGGTTCTCATTATATGCAGATGCCACCCCGGGGTATACGGGTTGATGAATGGGCTGCTGAACAAGACCACTTTGCCATAGAAAAGATACTTACCCTAAATGAAAGAGACTTTATGAAAACAGTTATGGAAAAGAATATTTCCATGTGTGGCTATGGATGTGTCACAGCACTATTGATCGCTGTGAAAAAATGGGGTGCCACAAAGGCTCGTCTTTTAAAATATGCCACCTCCTATGATGTCACACCGGGTGAATCATGTGTGGGATATGGCGCTCTGGTAATTGAGTAGTTATTTTGCCTTGGAGAGAGATAAAGCATTTTGTATTTTGCTTTGTAGTTCCTGGGATTTTTCCTTGAATCGTCCTTCTTGTTGCTCCAGTGTTTTTTTCCGTATCTCAAGGGTTTCTTTGTTCTCTATAAGCTCTTTTTCAATTGATTGTTTATTGGGTGTCTGGATAAGGAGTGCACCAATGCTTTTATAGATCGGTGTTTTCTCTGTGGTTTTCTTTAATTCTTCAAGTGCTCGTTCGGTATCATTTAACCGGAAATCAATTTGTGTTTTTTGTTGGGTGACAAGTTGTAATTGTTGCTGTATTTGTTGTAATTTCCCCAATTGATTCTGTATCTGAGGTGGAAGATGTTTCGGATCTATGGCCATTAAATAGACCTAATAGCCATCTCTCTCTTAAAGATTGTGATTAGGGATATACTCTTCTGACCAAGCGGGGGAAAGGCGTCATGTCTCGGATATGTTCCTGTTGGGTAATCCAGCATAACAATCGTTCAATACCCATGCCAAAACCAGAGTGAGGAATGGATCCAAAACGTCGAAGATCAAAAAACCATTCATAATTCTCCAGCTTCGCACCTTGTTTTTTAAGTCGCATTTTCATGGATGAGATGTCCTCGGATCGTTGGCTGCCCCCAATAATTTCACCATATCCTTGGGGGGCTAACATATCGGAACATTCAACTGTTTTCCCATCTGGGGATAATTTCATATAAAATGCTTTAATTTCCTGGGGGAAATGAGTAATAAACAAGGGCTTTTCCTCCCCGACTGTAAGAACTTTTTCTTGGGATACACCAAAATCATCACCCCAGGTGAAATCAAATCCTTTTTTTTGTAAACGGGTAACGGCTTCTTTGTACGTAATTTTTGGAAAGGGCGGGGTTATCTTTTGAAGGTCCAAGGGATTACATCCGAGAGCTTCAAGATTGGATGTGCATGCCGTGCTGATGTTTTGGCATACGTAACTGATAAGTTCTTCTTGCAAGGCCATGTTTTGATTGTTATCAAGCCAGGCCTCTTCTGCTTCAAGATGCCAGTATTCTATGAGATGACGTCGCGTCCGGGATTTTTCAGCTCGAAAAGAGGGAGTAAGACACCAAACTCTTTCTAAGGAAAAAATCAATGCTTCAAGATACATCTGAGCGGTTTGGGATAAAAAGGCCTTTTGATCAAAATATTTGAAGGTAAAGGCTGTTGCTCCCCCCTCTGCAGCATTAGTGGTAATAACAGAGGGAGTTGTCTCAAAAAAATCATGTGTAGCAAACCAGTCCCGTATTATGCGGAGGAGAGATGCTTTAATCTTCATTATGTGAGTGAGTTGCTGGGAGCGAACCCAGAGATGCCTATGGTCAAGCAAGATTTCGGTGCTGTGTTGTTCTGTTATGGGAAAGATATCAGCAGAATTAATAACCGTAAAACTCTCCGGATGGATTTCCCATCCACCCGGGGCTCTTTTATCCTTAATAACCTGTCCTTCTAGAGACACAGAGGATTCAATTAATGCCTTCTTTGCCGCCTCGAATTCATCATCCGGTATTCCCCCTTTTTCAATTGTGACCTGGATTATACCCGTGGCATCCCGTACTTGAAGAAAAATGAGTTTTCCACTACTTCGGGTACGATGAATCCATCCCCGTATCCGTACCTTTTCCCCTGTTTTCCCTGAAAGGATATTATCTATCCTGTCCCATATCTGTGCCATTTTACTACAAATAAGGTATCCTCATAAAATCTTTTGTGTTCGCAAACCAAGATATATTAGCCTAGGGATAGGTTATATAGAAACAAATGGGGGTGCTGTAGCATAATGAAACAGCAGAGGAGTTGGCCACCTTAGTATTTTTTTTCTTCTAAAATTTTACAGACTAAATGGTATATTTCAGCTCGTCCGTATCCTTCATTGGAATAGCGTTGCCGTACTTTTTTACCACTTCTTTGACCAGGGGATCACCCATTTCTTGTATAATTTCCCGTATGATTTCTTCTAATCCTGTTTGCCGTACCGAACTGGAAACATAAACATGGATCTCTTTTAGGGCAGCAATAATTTCTATGATGGAAAGAAATAAAACAAAACCTGAGGCTAGAATAATGAGTTCATCATGATGGATAATGGAATAATAAAATATTTCAGCATCGGCAAGTAAGACAATAAAGGGAATGATTAAAACTATTTTTTCCCAACGTGTAGCACTCCCTAGTTCTTCAAGGAATTTCCTGCAATACCTATGCCTCATTGTTTAGGTTATGGAATAATCCTCAATAATCTTTTCGGAAGACTCCAGAGAGATGAGATTATTTTTTTCTAGATCATATAAAAATTGTACCAGTCTTTCCTCAAGGTTTTCTTCACCAAAATTATTTTTTATAGACGTAAGGATGTTCTCTACGGAATGATGGCCATCACAGTATTTCCACACAAATGATCCAAGATGATCAAGATGGAGCAAAATATGGGGATCACGGCGAAGTAGCCGGCAGAATAGTTTCCCAATTGTTCCCTGAAATTTAGGGACCTTGATGCGGACATGATCTTCCTGACTAAACCATTCTGCTTGCCGGAGAGGAAGAGATGTTTTCTTAATGGAATATAATTTATGCTTGGGCATTCCCTTTTCCTTGGGCCTTGGTAAACTCCCGGAGAACAAGATACCCAATCAAAAAGGCAATATAACACCACACTAAAAGACCAGGCCATGAGGGTGCCACATTGAAAACCTTGAGATCTATACTTCCAATGATAAGAAATGCGGCAATAACACCCATTAATGCCTCTCCTGCAATCAATCCCGCGGTAAACAAAATTCCTGTTCTTCGCGCCTTTTCCTTGGGATTCACTCCTTTTTGTTTAACCGCCATTTCCCAGTCACCAATTTCTTCTTCATCACTTTGGGGTGACCTTTTATCAATTATTCTATCAACGACTGCCCGGACACCACCCCCTACAAAAATGGGGATGGTAAGAGAAAAGGGAAGATAGGTACCGATGGCAACCGGGAGAACAGGAAGATCCATAAGGATAAGTATGATGGCAAGAACAGCACCAGCAATCACATATGGCCAAATCATTTCACCTCCGAGGACACCACGGACTACACCAGCCATAAGAAATGCCTGCGGGGCAGGAAGATTGGGGCTTCCAATGGTATAGGCCGAATGTAGAGAGGCAACCACAAGGCCTAATATGGGAGCGGCAGCAATGACTCCAACCATCTCGGCAACCTGCATTTTCCACGGTGTGGCACCAATCATATGACCCGAGGACATGGATTGGAGAACATCTCCTGAAATAGCAGCGGCGCAACACACAACAGCTGCCATTCCAATTACAATGGCCATACCGCCAGCACCAGTGATACCGAAGGCCAATAAAATGAGACTGACAAAGAGAAGAACAGAAACAGTGACCCCGGAGATGGGGTTATTAGATGACCCAAGAAGACCCGCCATATAACCTGCTATTGCTGATGCTACAAAGGCTACCAATAAGAGAAGAGCAGCCATAAATGCAGATAGAGCTACAAGATCAGAAATCCAGGTATATAAAAGAAACATGGGTATCACCATGAGGGCAATGGCCAAAAAAACTTTTTTGTAGGCAAGATCTTGATTTGTTCTCTTTTTTGACCCTGTATCTCCCCCCCGGATACCCGTGACTGCTTCCTTGATACCACTGACTAAATTATTTCTTAAACTCCAAATAGTCCACAGTCCTCCCACGACCATGGCGCCTACACCGATATATCTTACCTGATCACCCCAGATAGTATAAAACCCGCCCAGAAGGGGACCAAGGTTGGCATATTGCCCTATAGGTTCAGGTAATCCACTGGCGAGGATAATCAGGGGTGTAATAATCACCCAGCTGATCAGGCCTCCACACAGAACAAAAGATGCAATACGGGGACCAATGATATATCCAACACCCAAGAGGGCTGGAGATGAGGCCACCCCGCCATAGAGATATCCTTTACTGGTTTTCCCCAAGATGGTGTATTTTCCTATGGAGATAATATCTTCGGTAACACCCCGGAAAAGATTAAGGGAAACCTGGCAAAATTTTACCAGAGCGGCCAACAGGGCACCCACCGGCATCCATATACTTTGGCCACCACCTTTATTTGTTTTCTTTTCTCCTCCTTCTCCTACGGTTGTTGTTAATACCGCTGCGACGGCAATACCTTCCGGGAAAGGAAGATCAGTTTGGACAATTAATGCTCTGCGCAGTGGAACCATCCAGAGTACCCCTAAAATTCCGCCAATTAAGGCAATAACGGTTGTTTCCAGATAATGAATGTCTTCCCATACCCCTAGAACAACAAGAGCAGGGATGGTAAAGATAATTCCGGCTGCCAGGGCTTCACCGGCTGCTGTTCCCATCATTCCCAGGTTGACTTCAAGGATGGTTCCTTTAAAGGGTTTAAGTATTGCAAGGGACATGATCGCCCCTGGTATGGCAGCAGAAACCGTCATACCCGCATAAAGACCAAGATACGCATTGGCGGATCCCATCACTATGGCAAGGAGCATGCCCACGAGAATTGCTTTTAATGTTAATTCGGGGATGATACGCTCTGAGGGTATAAATGACTGAAAATCTTCCCGGGACATGGCATTCCTCCTTTCTATAATCCCACTTAGTTTTATAAATCCATCGTTTTATATACCTGTTGGACAAAACCCCCCAAAAATGGGGGGTTTTATAAAACTGCAGCTATAGGCAGGGTTGTATTTTTGTGGCATAGGGTTGTTCACAAGGGTTGTTCGCCATGATAACCACCATTGCATCAAGAACAAGCATACCTTGTACAATCATCATTGTTGTTAAGGCTTGTTCACCATAATAATTTGACCCTTATCTTTTAAAAACAACAAACCCTATTCTCATTTAATGGAGAAAAAAAACAGTTTTCATAGCGGGACTCACATTAGGAATTTTATTATGTTTAATAGGAGCTTTCTTAATGATTTTTGACACCTTCCCTTTATCTGCAAGAATAACGATTGTTAAAGTGTCATTTATATTTTCCATCGTCACGAAGGCAACAACATGGAGCATAAAGATTCCCTGGGTAATGTGGAATTCGATGACTACATGAAAAACTTTAATAACCTGGTTTTGAACTATTTTCCCAGTAAAAAGGTGACAAATCTTTATTATTGCGGCCACTACACCCATCCAGGGATCGGTGTCCCCGTAACTTTGATTTCTTCCCAGTTGGCGACACAAAAAATAGTCGATTCCCTAAAATAAAAAACTGTCTTTCAGTTAAACAATTTTCCCGTTATTTTCGTCCACATCTTACTGATTCTCTCAGCGATCTCTCCCTTTGAGAATTCTATAATAGTCTTTTCATCTACCATGGCGTCAGTTACAACACTATCATATGGTAGCTTTCCTACAATCTCGATATTCTTTTTGTTACAGTAGCTCTCAATTTTTTTTGTATTTTCGGTATTGATGTCATATTTATTAATGCACACAACAGCACGAAGATGAAAATAGTGTGCCACACCCAGGATTCGGTCAAAATCATGTATGGCAGAAAGTGTTGGCTCGGTAACAATCAACACGAGATCAACACCAGTTAATGAGGATATCACAGGACAGCCAATACCCGGAGGCCCATCAATAATTATCAGTTCTTTCTTTTTTTCCTGGGCAATCATTTTTGCATTATTTCTTACCACCGTGACTAGTTTTCCGGATGCCTCCTCGGCAGTGTTTAACCTGGCGTGAGCCATTGGTCCAAATCGTGTCTCAGAAATATAGGCGATACCTGATTCCCGTTCAACCATTGTGATGGCATCAACAGGGCATACATAGGCACAAACACCGCATCCCTCGCAAGCTTCCGTAATGAGGTTGATGTCTTCATCAATGGCATCAAAATTACACAATTCATAACATTTTTTACAACCTATACAGCGGTCCTTGTTAATGTGGGCGATCTTTAATCCATGAAATATTGTCGACTCTAAGACCCGAGGTTTGAGAATTAGATGCAGATCTGCAGCGTCAACATCGCAATCAGCAAGAACAGCATTGTTTGCAAGAGATGCAAACGCAGCTGTGATCGAGGTTTTTCCTGTTCCCCCTTTCCCACTGATTACAGTTACTTGTTTCATTTCTTTACCTCTGCTTGTATTTTGTTGAAAAGATCGCAAAACCGTTGTCTCCATTCAGGTAACTCAGTCACAAAGGGGATGCCATTGGAATAGAGATTTGCAATTTTTTCACTATGGGGTATTTTCATTAAAATAGGTATTTTTTCTTTCTGGCAGTAATCCTCAACTTTTCTATATCCAATACCGTCTCGATTAATAATAACTCCAAACGGTATTTTTAGATACCTGATCACCTCCACGGCTAGTTTAAGATCATGCAGGCCAAAGGGTGTGGGCTCAGTTACCAGTATACAATAATCTGAACCATTAACCGCTTCAATAACGGGGCAAGACGTACCGGGAGGCGCATCAAGAATGACCCGCTTATCTCTCGTTATTCTTCGTTTCAAGGCTTTAATTACAGGGATAGCTTGAATTTCGCCCACATTTAATAATCCATGGTAAAAATCAAGTCCATCTGCCATACCATGTTCAATCAATCCTACAACTCGTTTATCCCAGCTAATAGCATTCCATGGGCACACAAGTTTACATCCTCCACATGAATGGCATAATTCGGGAAAAACAAGAATATCGGTGGGTACAACAGCCAAGGCATTATACATACAGAACTCAGAACATTTTCCACAAAAATCACAAAGAGTCTTATCGATTTTGGGTATATCCACGGAGATTTCTTTCCGTTCATGTATAGGTGCATTAAGAAAAATATTTGCATTTGGTTCTTCCACATCACAATCGATAAGCTGTACCCCCTCAAGACTTAATGCAAGGTTCGTGGCAACTGTTGTTTTTCCTGTTCCCCCCTTCCCGCTGGCAATGGAAATAATCATTTTTGTACCCTGAAAATAAGATCACCTACTTTAGCATCCATATCTTGAGCCACCAACGGACATTTTACCAACAGCAAGAAAAAAATCTCTCGTTTCACATTATTTAATGATTCATAATTCCCCTGGCCCTTTGCAATAACTAGATCATCATGGTTAAAATGCTCTAAAAACTCCTTGGATACAGTTGTTAGTAGTATACCGGGTGATGATTCAGTATGGCCAGCATCTGCAGAAATAACTTTTGCCAAGCTGTCAATCCCTGCTTTTTTTGCATCGGTAATGGTTGCATCATTGAGTATGGGGTTTGCCTTTACCACATAGGTTATCTCTTTATTTCTTGGTGCAAACTCTTCTAGGAGTAATTTATCAAAGAATATTTCGCCTGCATTGTCAGCAAGGTAAAGAATAGTCTTGGCGTCATTTAGCACTTTTTTAAATCGTGGATATGCCGTATTTATGATTCTTTTTTTTAGGGAGTCATTAATCATGGTGTTAACATTAAATCTCATCACAGAACCAAAATCTATGGCATTTCCAACAATGGCGAGTTTAATGGCGGTAAGAAGAGAATCGTTTGACGTGCGAATCATCTCTTTAAGCTGGGGATACAACTTCTCTGCCATGATATTTGATTGTTTCTTTACATTCTTGTAGGGATCATGACATTTGGTTATCTTGCGTACAATTGCATGCACCTTTTTTGATGCTACCGGCGGCGGATTGTCAAATGAGAGTGTTTGAAGATATCTTAAAACTTCTTTCATCACTTGGGTATGCACGGCTTCATCCATCGTTACCATACGTGTCGCCTCTAGCGACTGTCTGATAAAACAAGGTATGCAATCAAGGTATGTTTTCATTTCATATATTTTTTTGACTTATTTATCCATTGATTAATGATGACGATCTCTGAATTCATGTTTGCCACATGCACTATTTAGAGTTGCTTTTTGAAGCGTACCCTGTTGAAACATGGTTATTGCATCACGCACTGTTCCAGAAGCTCCAATATAAACCTCGATACCTAAATTTTCAAACAAACTGATGGCGCGTCTTCCTAATCCTTGGCAGATCATCGCATTCACTCCTTCTTTTGCCATAATTTCGGGCGGGTCTCCCTGTCCTCCCATATGATGGCTCGTATTGGGAATGACCGTTACATCATCGGTTTCAAGATCAACAATAGTATAGGTAGGAACTCTTCCAAAATGTTCACCTACGCTATCATCTAAACCCTGTTGATCTATTGTAGGTATACATACTTTCATTGACGTTTCCCTCCGTTTACTGCTTTTTTGTCATCTCTTCCAAAGTGACTATCCACCGTGGCACTCTCAGTTTTTTTAAGATTATCAGCTTTATATTGTTCAACAGCATCTTTTACCCTACCGCTTACGCCAGTAATCACTTCTATATTTGCTGCTTTCAATGTTTGAAAAGCATTTGGTCCAATATTTCCCGTAATTATACACTTGGCTTTTTGTTGTGCTACCCTTTGGGCAGCTTGGATTCCTGCCCCCCCCATTGCCAAGGCACTCTCATTTGATATTGCTTCTACATTCATGTCATCCGTATTGATAAACAAAAAATAGGCGCATCTTCCAAATCGAGGATCTATTTGTGCATCCAGATTTTTTCCTGTTGATGTTATACATATTTTCATTTCATTCACCTTTGTTATGTTCCCCCACTTTTTTTTTATTTTTTTTATGCTCTTGTCATGGGTGCTCCGCATTTGGGACATTTTCTGTTATAGCATGGCTCACTAAGTCTATGAGGCTCTTTATGTCCACAGTTGGAACACAGGCATTCGCCACCAGGACCCATACCTACTCCCCCGCCCATGCCTCCTCTTCTTCCTCTGCCTCCGCCTAATCCTTTACTTCTTTCCTGCATCATATATTTCACTTCCCTTTTTTATTCACGTTTTTTTCAATCTTTTCCACTATTTTGGTAAATGCATTCGCTGCATCTGATGTAGCATTCTTTATAATAAATGGTTCACCCGAGTCACCTGTATCTACAATTTTTGGGTCGAGAGGGACTTTTCCTAGGTACGGCACCTGAAGATCCCTAGATGCCTTCAGCCCGCCACCGCTTTTAAAGATATCAACAGACTTGCCACAATGGGGGCAGGTAAACCCACTCATATTTTCAATAATCCCCAGAACAGGGATATTCATCTTCTTGACAAAATTGATAGATTTACGGACACTTACCAATGCCACATCTTGCGGAGTTGTTACTATTATTGCCCCATCGCACTGGGGAATAAGCTGTGCAACGGTTAATGGCTCATCGCCTGTACCTGGAGGGAGATCAACAATTAGATAATCAATAGCACCCCAGTTTACATCACCAATAAATTGTTTCATTGCCCCCATCTTCAAGGGGCCACGCCAAATAACAGGTGCATCTCTTTCTGATAATAGAAAGCCTATCGACATGACCGTCAAATTCGGGGACACGACAATAGGATTAAAACCCTTCTCGGAAGCCGTGATTTTTTTATCTTCCAGACCTAGTATTTTGGGGATACTTGGTCCGTGAAAATCACTGTCTAACAGTCCAACCTTATTCCCTTTTTCAGAGAGTGCAAATGCAAGGTTGGCAGACACTGTACTTTTTCCAACGCCTCCCTTTCCACTTAATACCATAATCGTATGCTTTATATGGCTCAGGGTTTGAGTAATTTTAGTGTTGTCATATTCTTTTTTTTCCATAGTTACCTCTCATGGCATTATGGCATGGCTTCAGCTATATATTTGTTATTCTATTAAAAAATTGGGGGGAAAAGAAAAAGAGCTTGTTTATAGGTGTGTTAACAAGCTCCTTTTTACTTTTCTTTGGAGAGTTCTTGGAGTCTGTCTTGTACAGCTTTGACCTCGTTTTCTAGGTCCTTGACCATATTTTTTAGGTAGGTTTTCTCATCCTCTTCACTAGGCTCTGGATATATTCCGGGGTAATATGGTGCAGGGTCATAGGATGGATACATACTTCTCCACCAGAATCCTCTGCCACGTCCTAAACCTCTGCCCCATCCTCTGCCAAATCCGCGTCCAAAACCAAATCCTCTTCCTCGGGGGAATCCTTTGGTATAACCGGGGTTATTATATCCTGCACAGTATCCAAGGGCTCTCCCTGTCATGGATCCACGACCTTCGGGTCCTGTTCTATCTCCACCTGGCATATTCTTATTTCACCTCTTTACTTTCTTTTTTTATTTCTTCAATTCTTTTTTCTATTTTGTCTAGGTCACTTTTAATGAACTGTTTTTCCCGTTCTAGAATATGGAGCTCGTCCTCGGGATGTATCCTGGGATAAGGCATGAATTCCATTGGCGGATAGTCCATTGGTGGGTATCCAAATGGTGCCCATCCGGGTATTTTGGGTGCGTGATAGCGGTACCACTGTCTGTATCCTGCATTTTTTTTCGTCTCTGATTTACTGTTTTTATTAGTCATCATTTTTATTACGTATATATTATTATCTATATAAAGTTTTTTGTTAAATTTTTAATAATTAATCGCATATATATCATTATGCCGAGATATCGACGTGGTAGGGGCAGGTGTCCCAGGTGGGTGGCAAGATTACCCTATGCGGATTTTTTTAAACCTGCGGGTATTCCCTTGATGAATCTTGAGATCACAACTTTGTTGATGGAGGAGTTTGAGGCTCTCCGTTTGGTGGACTCGGAGGGCTTGGAGCAGAGTGAGGCGGCGCGTCGTATGGGTGTGTCAACAAAGACGTTTTGGAATGACTTGAAATCGGCACGGAAAAAAATAGCTGATGCGTTGGCATATGGGCAAGGAATACAAATTCAAGGAGGGAGTTATAGGATCCAAGAATGATGATCCTCTCAAGGAAATTAGTGGGTCCTGATAAGGTATAGGTAATAAAGAAGGTGGAACCGCATGTGTGTGGTTTAATTTTTTTTTTATGGCGTTGTTATTGTCATCTAATCATGGTTATCAACTGTTCTTTGGAGAGAATAGCCGGGTTTACCGGGTAGGGCGTATTGCTACTGCATAGGAAAAAGTTACTTAGGAAAATTAAGACATAATGAGGGGATAAGGATGATGAGGTTATCTTTTTTTTATTGTCTAATTTTTTATGTCTTTTTTTATGCTTTGGATATTCCTCTGTGATATAACCACCATTGCTACCCAGACAAATAGGATGGCGATAGTCATGGTTACGCCAATTGTTGCCATCTCTTGTAACATAACAGGGATTTCTGCAGGATTCTGCATGGCGGTCAAGAATGGTGGATAAAGCACAACTTCTTGATGTGCTATATGTTCAACAGCAAGCATTATGACGCCTCCCCACAACATCACGTTTAACCATACGATTTTCAATCTTTCAGGTATTTTTTTCCTGAATAGTGTTGTTACGATCGCAAGACTCATTGGAGCTATAAAGCATGCCATTTTATTCACCTCTTACAATTTTTTCTTTTGGACGAGAAATTATCAAGATAATCTCCCAGATTATTAAAATCGGTATGATCATGGCAATTCCTAAAAGTGTTCCATTGGTTATTAGTCCATCGGTTTGTACCTCAAGGAATTCTCCACCGTCATAGCCGAGAACATGATCCACCATGATCATAATTGAAGTTCCCCAAAGCATCAAACTTAAAAAATCCAGTTTATAGATCTTGGGTTTTATATACCAAATGGCAGTCACCGCGATTGCTGCGATTACTGTTGTTACAAGCCACATATCATTCTTTCCATACCAATTTTTTTAAACACTTCGAATAGTCATTTCTTATTTAAAAATTTTGGGTAAAAACGAATAAAAAGCATATGGCCAATCATTGGCAAAAGGAAAACAAAACAAGTTTACTAAAAAATTTTGCAGTACGGTATTAATTGACTAAACACCCATTACCATCAAGGTAGATCTAGGTCTGTTTTTTTTTTCTTTGGAAAAAAAGTTTTTTGAATCAGGTTGATCCCTAGTCATTTTTTTTCGATTGTTTCGATTCACCAATCTGTACGGGAAAAATTCTTAAAACGGGAAATTATTTTTCATTAAAGCACAACAATAAGGATTTATGGTGTAATGGCTTCATTACCATACAGCTAGGCTGTCTTTTTTTGTAATAGTTTTAAATGTTCCAGTATATCTTTTGCATGGCCTGCAACTGTAACCTTAGGCCAGATATGTGCAATTCTACCTGTTGGATCAATAAGAAATGTGGTGCGAACTGCGCCCCAGAATTCGCGTCCAAACATTTTTTTTTGGCTTCCAAACCTCATAGGCTGTCATTACCTCGTGTTTGCTGTCGCTCAATAAAGTAATGCTGAGGTCCTTTTTTCGGTAAACGAACAATGGCTTTCAGGGCTGTCCGGGCTTATGCCAAGTATCACAGCATTGTGTTGTTCAAAGCTCTTCTTATCCCGTGTAAACTGGATTGCTTCAAGGGAACAACCAGGTGTGTTATCCTTTGGATAGAAATATAATACCACCCATTTCTCCCTAAATTCTGTAAGACAGACATCATGATTGTCTTTATCGGGTAGACAAAATTCAAACGCTTTTTCTCCAACCTTCATTCAAATCACCATCATTGTTTCTATCTGAATAAGTCCGTTCTTTATATGTTTTTACCAGGCTTTATTCTAGTGGGAAAAAAAGTTTCAAGTACAGTCATGAAGACATTTTTGAAAATGAATCCAAGATTAAAAAAAAAACTGCTGCATAAAGAGTGATATATAAATGATTTGTTGATGTTACTTGGCAATCGATATGGCAAAGCGGGTCAGGATTCATGATTTGGAAGTGGAATACAAGGTAATCCATCGTGATATACGGTGTCCCAGACTTGAATTTAAAACTGGTGGACTACAAGTTATTCTTCCTAGGGATTATGGGGATTCTGAAGAGTTGATTGATAGGCACAGGAAATGGATTTATAGGACAGCTACAGTGATACATGATGCATTAAAGCAGTCTTCCAAGAGGAAGCTAAATCTAGAGAGGACAGATGAAGAATTTAAGGGATTGGTATCCTCCTATGTGAATGTTTTCTCAGGGAAATTAGGGGTGTATCTCAATAAAATCACTTTTCGGAGAATGAAGTCTAGATGGGGGAGTTGCTCAAGTTACAAGAAGAATATAACCCTCAATACGCACCTACGGTATTTACCAGACCACATCATTGGATACGTGGTTCTCCATGAGTTAACCCATCTTTTCGAGAAGGGGCATAATAAGGGGTTCTGGCAGAGAATTTCAAAGGTATATCCAGATTACAGGGATATTAAGAAGGAACTCTTAGCGTACTGGTATCTACTCCATGATAATGGACTGCTGGAGTAAAAAATATTTTCAAAACCGTTACTACGTTAATAGGCACCTTAGCAGTTTATATCAAAAAAAAATTTCAACATCCTATAATGTTTCTAATTTGTAACGAATTACGATACTAAATATAATCCAAAAAAGAGATAGTTTTAACGATTTTGCCTCTAATAAGTGTAAAATGATTAATGTAATGATTTCCATTTAACAAAACCCACCCAAAATGGAGGGTTTTATTCCACTAGATATATAAAACGATGGTTTAACCAGTAAAATCGTCTCCCAAATCGGTGTTTTAAGAACCGAATTGAAAAAGTGCGTATTTCCTAAATAATATAATTGGGCTTGATGAAAATTAAAAATCATATGCAAAAGGGAAATAAGGTGGTCTGAATTAGAATATTATATATTATTGATTTGAAGAGGGTTTAGGATAAGTTTGGGGTAATGTAGATATAAAGATAAGAAAAATACTAAACTAGTTTTTTTTAATATCATTTCATGATTTTTATAGGGGATGTGGCTATTAGGGTTAATCCCACAATAGCAATCGTTATTATCCCCCTTCCTGCGATAAAAAATATTGCAGGGACAGCCAGATAGATGAATGGAGAGTTTCATTCAAAACTTTTATGTACCAAATAGTAATACCCAATCAAATGTATGAAGTAAGATTCCATGGGCGTGGGGGACAAGGAGCTGTTACTGCCGCGCGTCTGTTGGCAGATGCTGCTTTTCGTGAAGGAAAAGAAGTGCAGTCATTTCCCATTTTTGGTGTTGAACGCCGGGGGGCACCTGTGGCTGCATTTACCCGGATAGATGATAAACCAATCGACATAAAAACACAGATCTATGAACCAGATGTAGTTATTGCGCTTGATTCAACTCTTATCGGTGTGATAGATGTAGCGGACGGATTGAAAGATAATGGAAAAATAGTGATAAACTCTAAAAAAAAACCAGCTGATTTTAAGTTTGGGGATACACGGGTCTATACCCTTGATGCAACGGAAATCGCCACCAAACATGGCTTGGGAACAAAAACTAATCCAATCATAAATACCGCTATTCTGGGTGCTTATGCAAAGGTTATTGGCAATATTGGTATGGCTGCTATTGAACAATCTATTGAAAATAATGTCCCTATAAAAAAAGAGGAAAATAAAAATGCGGCACGGGAAGCATATCAGGTTATGGAGGCATAAATGAAAATTACCATAGGAGCTATTAATGACAAACCGGGTTCATCAAAAAATTATAAGACAGGAAGCTGGCGTACACTTAAACCGGTTATTAATCTTGAGAAATGTAAAAAATGTTGGTTGTGCAAGCAACTCTGTCCCGAAGGATGTATAACAAAAAAAGAAGAGGGACCCCAGATCAACTATGATTACTGTAAGGGATGCGGTATCTGTGCTCATGAATGCACCTTTGATGCCATAATAATGGAGCTTGAAGAGAGGTAATGAGATGACAAAAATGACTATTATGGGAAATATGGCTACGGCGCTGGGCGCGAAACTATGCCGCCCCCATGTTATACCGGCCTATCCTATTACGCCATCGACACTTTTCCCTGAAAAAATATCGGAATTTATTGCCAATGGCGAGATGGATGGAGAAATGATCCGAGTGGAATCAGAACATTCAGCCATGTCGGCAGCTATTGGCGCCTCGGCTACAGGGGCACGGGTCTGTACAGCTTCGGCAAGCCAAGGTATTGCCCTTATGCATGAAATGCTTTTTATTGCCTCAGGTATGCGTCTTCCTATTGTTATGGCTGTGGGTAACCGGGCGTTGTCTGCACCCATTAATATTTGGTGTGATCATCAGGATACCATTTCTGAACGTGATGTGGGATGGCTTCAATTCTATGCTGAAAAAAATCAGGAGGGACTGGATTTAATGATTCTTGCTTTCAAGATCTGTGAAGATAAACGGGTGCTGTTACCGGGCATGGTGGGCATCGATGCATTTGTTTTGACACATACTGTTGAAGGCGTAGATGTACCTGACCAAAAACTTGTTGATGATTTTCTTCCCCCCTATAAACCTGAGAAGTATCTTGATGCCCGTACCCCTATCACTTTTGGTTCCTTTGGTACACCTGAATTTTATCAGGAATTCAAATATGCCCAAGTGAAAGCCATGGAAGAATCAGAGAAAGTCATTGATGAGGCTTTTCGGGAATATAAAAAGGTTTTTGGGCGAACCTATCAAAAAATAACGCCGTATCGATGTGAGGATGCAGACATGGTCATATTGACTTTGGGATCGATGAGTGGTACAGCTCGTGCCGCAGTGGATATTCTGCGAGAGGAGGGAAAGAAAGCAGGATGCATAAAAATGACAGTGTACCGTCCTTTTCCAGGAAAGGAACTTATAGATGTATCAAAGAATGCCAAAGTCATTGCGGTTCTTGACCGGGATATCACACCAGGGCTTGGGGGAGCATTATACGCTGATGTTGCTGCTCAATTTGTCAATAGAACTGCACATCCCGTGATTTTGAACTATATTCTTGGATTAGGGGGACGCGATATTGTCATCAATGATTTCAAAGAAATTTATGATAAGTCCCATCAGGCCCTTGAGAAAGGGATACAGAATCCTGTTGAATGGATAAATCTGAATAAGGAGATATTGTGAGGAAATATATATGACAGAAGAAAAGGAGTTATTTGCTTGTGGTCATCGAGCCTGTGCAGGGTGCAGTGAACCTATTGCTGTCCGTATGATTTTAGAGGAAGCTGGACCAAATACCATTGGCACAATTTGTACAGGGTGCCTGGAGGTGGTCTCTACAGGATGGCCTGAGACCGCTTGGGAAATACCCTTAATTCATGCGGCCTTTGAAAATTCTGCCTCAGTGGCTTCAGGTGTTGAGGTTGCTCTTCGGCAATTGGGCCGGGACGACACTCATGTTATTGCCTTTGCAGGTGATGGAGGAACCTTTGATATTGGTCTGCAGGCACTATCAGGAATGCTTGAGAGAGGACATAAAATTCTTTATGTCTGCCTTGACAATGAGGCCTATATGAATACCGGTATTCAACGATGTTCCTCGACACCCTTGGGAACATCAACCACCACGTCGCCTGCAGGGACATATAGTATAGGTGAGGATCGACAGAAAAAACCTATTGGCGCTATTTGTGCAGCTCACTGTATTCCCTATACGGCCACGGCAACCATTGCCTATCCCCAGGATTTGAAAAAAAAGGTACGCAAAGCCTTAGCTGTGAATGGACCCTCTTTTCTCCATGTTTTGGTTCCCTGTCCTACAGGATGGAGGTTTTCCTCAGAAGAAACAGTGGAACTGGCTCGCTTAGCGGTGGAAACTGGTATCTTTGTCCTCTGGGAACTTGAGGGGGGTAATTTGCAAAACATTAAGGTGACAAAAAAACCAAAAACATGGCGACCTGTGGAGGACTATCTCAAACAACAGGGACGCTACAAACACTTGTTTAAACCTAAAAAAAGACAGGATGTCATTGAGAAAATCCAACAGGACGTGGATCAAAAACTTATAGAATTGGGAATCACCAAGGAGACATAAATACTCTTAAATAGTGCCTTCATACCTCCCTGTCTTCATTTATACAGACCACTTAATAGTAATGTTACTGAAGATAAAATTAAGGGGTGAAAGTGACCAGGGTCATAAAAAGTGAAAGAAACTTTCCTTTATCACTATGCTGGATGATAAAAATAAAAATACTATAAAATCCAAAAGAGATCCTTGTATTCAATAATGGAGGATAGGGCTTGTGACAAAAAAGATTATTATTAAGGGAGCACGGGAACATAACCTGAAAAATATTGATGTTGAGCTTCCCCGGGATAAGATCATTGTGATTTCTGGTCTTTCAGGATCAGGAAAATCCACCTTGGCTTTTGACACCATTTATGCCGAGGGACAAAGAAGATATGTGGAATCACTCTCAGCGTATGCCCGACAGTTCTTGGGGTTGATGAGGAAACCCAATGTGGACAGTATTGAGGGTTTGTCACCTGCCATCTCCATAGAGCAGAAAACAACGGGGAGGAATCCCCGTAGTACGGTGGGAACCATAACGGAGATCTATGATTATCTTCGGCTTCTCTTTGCCCGTATTGGTGTACCCTATTGCCCTGAGCATAACATCCCCATCGAATCACAATCTCCCGAAAGAATTGCGGAAAGAATTAGTCATGAACTCCAGGGAATGGTAATGCTTCTTGCTCCCCTTATTCGCCAAAAAAAAGGGACCTATGAACAGCTTTTCCAGCAACTTAACAGAAACGGGTATTCACGAGTCCGGGTGGGCAAAGTAATTTACCGTACCCATGAAGATATACCCCTAGAACGTTATAAAAAACATGATATTGAAGTGGTCATTGACCGAGTATCTGTAGATGATACATCACGTCTCCGGGAGGCATGTGAAGATGCATTGGATATGTCTGATGGCCTTATTATTGCTGTTGATGAACAAAAAAAGGAGTATATTTACTCAGAGAAAATGGCATGCCCAAAATGCGGCATTATATTTGAGGAATTACAACCACGGATGTTCTCATTTAACAGTCCCTTTGGTGCATGCCCGACGTGTCATGGCCTGGGGTTTAAAATGGAATTTGATCCTGATCTTATTGTTCCAGATAAATCATTATGCATTGCGGATGGAGCCATTGCTATTTACAGAAATATACGGGATGGATGGCGGGTTAAAATCTTAGGGGGTGTGGCTAAACATTTTGGTTTCGACTTGTTTACCCCCATTCAGGATTTAAATGAGAAGCAATACCAGGGTCTTATGTATGGCACTTCTGAAAAAATAACCTTTTTCATGGTAAGTAAAAATGGTGAGGGACATTGGTCACATAAGGGGCCTTGGGAGGGATTGGTACCACAATCAAACCGTCTTTATCGGCAGACAAAATCTGATTACCGGCGGCGTGACATGGAAAAATTTATGCGTATTTTTTCCTGTCCCGACTGCCAGGGTAAACGATTGAAACAAAAAGTTTTGGCGGTCAAAATCGGAGGGAAATCAATTATTGATATCACGGATTTATCCATTAAAAAATGTATTTCTTTTTTTTATGGTCTTTCAGTAACTGATAAACAATACGAGATTGCTCGCCAGATTTTAAAGGAGATTCGGGAAAGACTGCGGTTTCTTGACAATGTGGGATTAGGATATCTTACCCTATCCCGGAATTCTCGGACACTTTCAGGAGGTGAAGCCCAAAGGATACGCTTGGCGACACAGATTGGATCCAACTTGATGGGTGTTCTCTATATCCTTGATGAACCATCCATTGGGTTGCATCAAAGGGATAATAAAAAACTTATCCAGACACTTTATCAATTAAGGGATATGGGAAATACTCTCATTATTGTGGAGCATGACGAGGAAACTATCAGGAGTGCAGATTACGTAATAGATATGGGTCCGGGGGCCGGCATACATGGGGGAAAAATTATTGCCCAGGGGACTCCACAAGAGATCGAAAATAATCCACGATCTATTACAGGACAATATCTCTCAGGTAAAATGTGGATCGATATCCCTGAAAAACGAAGGATGCCCCATAACTATGTCTGGATTACCCAGTGCCAGGAGCATAATCTAAAAAATATCACGGTGGGGGTACCCATTGGCGTTCTCACAGTAATTACCGGGGTATCAGGAAGTGGAAAGTCCACTCTTATTTATGACATTCTGTACAAGGCATTGATGAAAAAACTTCATGGATCCCGGGTCAGCCCCGGAAAACATGAATCCATACAATATGATAACAAGATAGATAAAGTAATTGTGATTGATCAAAGCCCCATTGGAAAGACACCCCGGAGCAATCCTGCAACCTATACCAAGGTGTTTGATGAAATCCGGAAGATATTTGTCCAAATACCTGAGGCAAAGATAAGGGGTTATAAACCGGGAAGGTTCTCCTTTAATGTCAAGGGAGGGCGTTGCGAAGCGTGCCATGGTGATGGATCCATCAAAATAGAAATGAATTTTTTACCCGATATCTATGTGGAATGTGAAGAATGTAAAGGCAAACGATATAATCGGGAAACACTAGAGGTAAAATATAAGGGAAAAACCATTGCCGATGTCTTGGATATGAGTGTAGAGGAAAATCTGCACCTCTTTAAAAATATTCCCTATATCAGAAAAAAACTAGACGTGTTATCACAAGTGGGCTTGGGATATATTAAGCTGGGGCAAAGCTCAACCACCCTTTCAGGGGGCGAGGCGCAACGAATTAAACTAACCCGGGAATTATCCAAAAAAAGCACGGGGAAAACCCTCTATTTGCTTGATGAACCCACGACGGGTCTTCATTTTCACGATGTCAAAAAACTTATCATGGTACTCAATAAACTAGTTGATAAAGGAAACACTGTTGTAGTAATTGAACATAACATCGAGGTGATTAAATCAGCTGATTATATTATTGACCTGGGCCCTGAAGGAGGGGAACAGGGTGGAGAAATCGTGGCGGAGGGAGCACCGGAAAAGATTGTTAAATCACCACGGAGTTACACGGGAAAAATTCTTAAAAAATATATGGATAAAAAAACAAAAAATGATTGATCCAGATAGTCTTCCCTCAAATCCGGGATGTTACCTATTTAAGAACACAAAAAAACAAGTTCTATATGTGGGTAAAGCAAAAAATCTTAAAAAACGGGTGAAAACATATTATCAAAAAAATGAACTTGATGCTAAAACACAACGCCTCATCGATACCAGCACCAGTCTTGATTTTTTTGTCACAGAGAATGAAACAGAAGCCCTAATATTAGAAAACACCTTAATAAAAAAATATCTTCCTCGCTACAATATCCGTCTTCGTGATGCAAAAACCTATGCATTCATTCGTCTGACAATCGATACCTTTCCTCGGTTGATGATCGCCCGAAAAAAAAGTGGATCGGGGATATTCTATGGTCCTTTTGTCTCCGCCCAGGAAAGAGATTATATCCTAAATTTTTTAAATAAGACATTTCGCCTTCGCACTTGTAAAAAAATGCCCAAAAAACCCTGTTTAAGATCTCACATCAAATTATGTGACGCACCCTGTATAAATAATATTGCTCCTCAGGAATACCAAAAAAGAATTGAAAAAACAAAACTTATTTTGAATGGAAAAACCAAACATCTTCTTAAAAAACTAGTAAAAGAAATGAACCAATTATCCCAGGAACAAAATTATGAAAAAGCCTTGGAGATACGAAATCAAATCTCTGCCATACAAAGATTAAGTGAACATCAGAATATGCAACGTGAAATAAAACATGATGAAGATATTTTGAATTATGTAGTAAAGGATGACGCTGTATACCTTATGTTGTTTAATGTTTCCAAGGGAATTGTAACCACAAAAAATGAATATGTTTTTGAGTATAATCCTGATTTTTACGAGGAATTTTTGGTTCAATACTATTCAGAAAAACCAGTTCCCCCAGAACTTATTATTCCCCAAGGAATCTCCTCCCCATTAAAGGATTTTTTACAAAAAAAAAGCCAAAGGAAAATTATTATTACAGTTCCCCTTAGAGGATCTAAAAAACAACTTCTTGATCTCGTGAAAAAAAATATTGAAGGAGTTTTTTTTGCAGGAGCCATAAAAATGGAAAAACTGGGGAAACAACTTGGTCTCCATGACATACCCCAAGTGATAGAATGTTTTGATATATCCCATCTCTCCGGGACATCAACAGTGGGATCCATGGTCCAATTTCGGAATGGAAAACCTGATAAAAATAACTATAGACGATTTAAAATACGGACTGTGGACACAATCGATGATTATGCAGCCATCAGAGAAATCATAAGACGACGATATACTCGCTTAAAACAAACAAATGGACCCTATCCAGATCTTATCATTATCGACGGGGGACGGGGACAATTAAATGGCGCGCGGGCTGAACTGGAAACACTGGGAGTTAATATTCCCATAATCTCAATTGCAAAAAAAGAAGAAGATATCTATTTGCCCAATATCCCTATACCCCTTAGGTTATCCTCAAAAAATAAGGCTCTTCATGCCATCCAGGAAATACGTGATGAAGCACATCGATTTGCGATTAAATATAACAGATTGCTGCGAAAGAAAAGCATGATATCATGAAACGATTTAAGCTGGTAACAGATCTTATCCCCCATGGATCACAGCCCTTTGCCATACAGAAACTTACCCAGGGTATAAAAAAAGGAAAACGCCGCCAAACGCTTCTTGGCGTCACTGGCTCAGGTAAAACTTTTACCATGGCAAATGTGATACAAAAGATACAAAAACCCACCTTGGTGATTGCCCATAACAAGACGCTTGCAGTACAGCTTTACAATGAATTCCAGGATTTTTTTCCCGAGAATAGGGTGGAATACTTTGTCTCGTATTACGATTATTACCAACCAGAATCCTATATTCCCCAGAAGGATCAGTATATCGAAAAAGATGCAGATATCAATCCAAAGATTGAGCAAATGCGATTGGCGACCACTGCCTCTCTTCTGTCAAGAAATGATGTCATTGTGGTTGCCTCAGTATCATGTATCTACAGCGCTGGTGACCCCCGGGATTATCATGAGATGGGATTTGATGCTGAAGTAGGAGAGACCATTCCCCGAAAGATGCTTTTACGGAAACTCATTGAGAGCCAATATGAAAGAAATGATTATGCCATGAAGCCAGGGCGTTTTCGGGTTAAAGGCGACACGATCGATATCATTCCAGGTTATTACTATAATATTATTCGTATTGAGTTGTTTGGTGACGAGGTTGAAAAAATCAGGGAGATCCACAGGGTGACAGGTGAAACATTGGATGTTTTTCCCTATTATTATTTTTTTCCAGCTAAGCATTTTGTGATCTCTGAAAGGAAAAAAAATCAGGCTGTTCAATCAATAAAAAAAGAATTAACGGAGCGGCTACCTGCACTTGATGCACTGGCGGCCCATCGTCTTAAACAGCGTACCTTATTTGATATTGAGATGATCGAAGAAACAGGACACTGTAAAGGTATTGAGAACTATTCCCGTCATTTTGATAACAGGAAACCTGGAGAAAAGCCCTATTGTCTTCTTGATTATTTTCCCCATGATTTCTTAATGTTCATTGATGAAAGCCATCGGACGATTCCACAGATCCGGGGAATGTATCATGGTGACCATTCCCGAAAAAAAACACTGGTGGATTATGGATTTCGGCTACCCAGTGCATTTGATAATCGTCCCTTGAATTTTCAGGAATTTGAAGGATATATGGAACGGGTTATTTTTGTATCAGCAACCCCTGGAGAGTATGAACTGGATAAATCTTTCCAGGTGGTGGAACAAATTATTCGTCCAACCGGTCTTCTTGATCCACATATCGAAATACGAAAAATAACGGGTCAAATACAGGACCTCATAAAAGAGATTACCGCAACCATCCAAAAAGGAGAAAGAGTCCTTGTGACCACTCTTACCAAAAAGCTTGCCGAGGAGCTATCAAATTATCTTGCCGGCAAGAATATACAGACGCGGTATCTTCATTCAGAGATTGACACTCTTGATAGAACCGAGATCATCAGACAATTGAGATTGGGTGAATTTGATGTTTTAGTGGGGATTAATCTACTCCGGGAGGGACTTGACATCCCAGAGGTAGGATTCATTGGTATTCTTGATGCAGATAAAGAAGGTTTTCTTCGCGATCAACGAAGCCTCATCCAGATCATTGGGCGAGCGGCACGTAATGCTAACTCTAAGGTTATACTGTATGCCGATAACCTGACAGAATCCATAAAAAATGCTGTAGAGGAGACGAATCGCCGGCGAAGAATACAGGAGGAATTTAATCTCAAGCATCAAATCATACCCCAAACCATTATTAAACCCATCAAGGAAAAAACTGTGGATATCAAGGATACAAAACATATACCCAAGAAAGAGATACCCCCGATGATTATCAATCTTGAGGCAGAAATGAAGGTGGCAGCGGATAATCTGGATTTTGAAACCGCGATAACCCTTCGTGAAAAAATAAAGAAACTACAAAAAACACTCACAAGCCAATAAAAATAAAAAAAAGAAAACGGGATTCCATGACCCATAAAAAAGGGGGAATTGCATATCTTTTTTTTGTCTCTTTTCTCTTTTTTGGATACATTTTTAAACAGGCAGGAAATTAGTTATCCCATGGATATCGAACAATTATTAAAGATTGCAATAAAATCGGAGATAAATGCTGCAGAAATCTATAAAAAAATGGCTGATAAAACAAAGATTGTTTTCCTAAAAGACAAACTTAATTTTTTGGCAAATGAAGAGAGTAGCCATAGAAATCTGTTGGAAAAACTTTTCGAGACTAAGTTTTCCCATGAACCACAAAAATTAGATGGTGATATGGAAACACCGCTTCCCGAGCTGACAATAACTGATGATATGCTCATTTCTGATATGCTTACTCAAGCCATGGAAGCAGAAAAAAAAGCATCAGATTTCTACAAGAATCTTAAACAAAATTTTGAAGAAGAAAAAGAAAAATCCATGGCGCGGTATCTTTCCCATATGGAAAAATCACATTATTATCTTTTAAAAAGTGAGCTTGAGCTTTTCCATAATTTTGAGCTGTATGACGAAGTCCATATGATGATGCATGTCGGACCCTAGAGGTATCCAGCCTGGTTTTGAAGGATTACGCCATAAGTTAGGAGGGGTAGCCGATTTGCTGATAAGGTGGACGCTCTATATTCGTGCTCTATGGGAGAGGATCTATATGGACAGTGGGTTCAATTTGGCATTTCGTCCTTAGCTCATCTTCAATGAATGCAACAATATCATGTGCTTCCTCAAGATTCATATGTGCCGGCAGCATGATATGTAATGTTACTTCCACATGATCACCATATCTATGAACACGGAGATGATGCACATGAGACACCTGGGGAAAATTATGATAGATTATTTCTTTTATTTTTTTATCAAGGGATGTATCAGGAGCTTCCCCTAGCATTGATTCGATAGATTTCTTTAAGATATCAAATGTCACATATCCAATTAAAAGTGAGATACCAAGTGCCATGACACCATCAATCCACCAGTAACGGGTACCTACAAGGGCACCTATAATAATGAGTCCTGATGTAATGGCATCACTACGGTGATGCCATCCATCGGCAATAAGGCTAGAGGAATTAATTTTTTTCCCTATCCGGAGGGTATATTGTGCTAACGCCTCTTTGATAATTACGGAAAAAAGAAGAACAATGATGGCGATGTCTCCAAACGTGGCTGATTCACCCTGCCAAAGTCTTTCTATAGCCCGGGTGAAAAACGTAAATGCCACTACTGCAAGGAGTGTACCAATAATCAAGGTCCCAATTTCTTCTGCTCTTCCGTGTCCAAAGGGATGCTGTTTATCTGGCGGCTTTGAAGAAATCCAGAAACCCAACATGACAATAATGGAGGTTAACGTATCCGAAAGGCTATGCCATGCATCTGCCTGTATGGCGATCGAATGAAATGTGGTTCCCACCCAGTATTTACCCACAAAAAGGATAACATTAATGATGATAGAAATCCCTGCCACAAAATAGCCAAGAGATTTTCTTGTGGGGAACATGATAAAAACACCTAGTTATATCCTGATAAATAAACAAGAGTATAATTATTAAAATTTGCGAAAAAAAAAGAAGATAAGAAGATTGATTCTGAAAAAAAATGGTTATATAAACAAAAAAAAAGAAAAATAACACCTAGAGGATATGTGTACAGATAGAGATAAAACTGTTGATAAAAAAAAATCCTTAGGGAAGCTAACAGAAAAGATATTAAACGAGTGATTACATTTTTTAGGATAAGTAAAAAATGGAAAAAAAAGATACGTAAAGCCCTTACTGACCAAAAAAAAAATAATGGATCAGAAAATAAAAAAGGAGATAGAAAATGAATATCTTTGTGACCACCTTTGAATCCGTTATTGTCCTTTTGGGAATTGGGTTTCTTGGATTTTGGGTTATACGAAAAAAGCTTATCCCGGGAAATATCATTGGATTGCTATCTCCTCTTGCTTTGGATATTGCCCTCCCCAGTTTTATTTTTGTAAATATCATACAAAACTTCAACCCCGGGGAAGCTTCTGACTGGTGGACCCTTCCTCTCTGTGAATGGCAAAATCTAATATTTCTTCAACAGATGCAAATTTTTCCATTGTTTCACCCTTCCATGACAAACTTGCTTCTCTATAGAAAGGACACGGATGTTATAGGGAAGATATCATGACAGATTTGTAGTAATGAGTATCCCTATAAATTATTTTTGTGTAACGAAACATTTAGATTTATAAGGCCTCTTTCGTTATCGAATAAAAAATAGATAGATGACACATGATGACCGTTGTGGAAACAATAACCAGATTAAAATTTTATCCCCATAGATGCACAGGGTGCAGAGAATGTGAACGGGCATGCTCACAGGTGCATTTCAAAACAAAGGAAGGGGGAGACAAATCAGCTCTCCGGATCAAGGAAAAAAAAGGAATTTATAGTATCCATGTGTGCGACCAGCGGGGTTTATGCTTGGACATGTGCCCGGTGGGGGCATTAACCCGGCGAAAGAATGGTGCTGTCTGGCTTGACAAGAAAACCTGTATTGGATGTCAAGCATGTGTCGGATTCTGCCCCATTGGAGCCATGAAAAAAGCCAAGGAGAGAATCGAGCCCTTCAAATGTATCTCGTGTGGATCCTGTGTCCGTGCATGTCCTGAAGAAGCCCTGGAGCTCATCACGGTACCCCTTGAGGAAAAAAAAGAGATAGTGTATCATGAATTGGGAGCCAAAAACAAATGACAGAAGGACAAATACCGATAAAGGAATATAAAACAGGAAATACCCAGCATACCTGGGATCTAAAAAAATTAAGGGAGACCCATAAAATCCTCCATAAATATACCTATCAAAAAAATGAGGTGAAAAGAGGATATACAAATAAAACACTTCAGATTGATATCTCCACCAATACAATACAGGAAAAACCAGTTACAAAAGAAATGAAGGAGTTATTCACAGGTGGACGTGGATTTGGCCTAAGACTCCTCTGGGATGCCCTCACACCCGCTACACGATGGGACAGCGAGGACAATGAGATTGTGATCACCACTGGCCCCCTCTGCGGCATTACCCAATATCCCGGATGTGGGAAATCAGTCTGCTTGACTGTCTCTCCCTCCACCAACATTATCTGTGACAGCAATGTCGGGGGGTTCTTCGGCCCCTATCTTAAATTTGCCGGTTTTGATGCCCTGGAGATACGGGGAAAAGCAAAGGAAGATATTGTGATTGTCATCGATGCTGAAAAGGAAGAAATAACCCTAGAAACTGCCCCACTGGAGGAAACCAATGCCCATCTTCTCAACGAACAACTCACCTCTCTTTATGCAACCGAGGACACGGATAAAGCCCGACAGAAGGTCTCTGTAGTCTCAGCTGGGCAGGGAGCGGAACATAGCTTTTGGGGTTGTTTGAATTTTTCTTTTTATGACATCAGAAGAAAAGTACCCCGGATCAAACAAGCAGGAAGAGGAGGACTGGGGACCGTATTGAGGAATAAAAGAATTAAGGCAGTAGTGGTAAAAATTGATAAGTTAGATGGACTATCAAATAATCCCAAGGACCCCCACACACTTGCTCAAGTAGGAATTAAAATACATCGAGAAATCCGAGACCTTGACCGATATCAATGCAATATGCGGGCTGTGGGAACAGTCCATCTAGTTGAAATCATGGACGCCTATGATCTCTTACCCTGTGAGAATTACCGGTTTGGAAGTTTCCCAAAAGCACCCCGGATTCACTCCCCTGAGTTTTACAAACGGTTTACCAAAATCATCCCGGATGGCTGCTGGCACGGTTGCACCCTGGCATGCGCAAAAACCGTTGATGGTTTCACCGTAAAAACAGGACCCTATGAAGGCCAAAGGGTTACCGTTGATGGCCCTGAGTATGAGACCGTTGGCTGCGGAGCAAACATGGGATTGTGGGACCCGGACTGGATTCTTGAATTTAACTTCTATTGCGACACCTATGGCATGGACACCATCTCCACCGGAACCGCTATAGCTTTCTATATGGAAATGTATGAATATGGCATCCTGAACAAGGAACGATGTGATGGTTTAGAGCTTTGTTTTGGAAATGCAGAGGCAGTCATGGAGTTTCTTCATCGTATCGCCCAAGGAGATTCCGGTGAATTTTTATCCATTGCACCTCGGGGTATACGGCGGGTAAAAGACTGGTTGATTGCAAAAGGCTGGGGTGACCCCCAGCTGATTGAAGATACCGGTATGGAAAGCAAGGGACTTGAATTCTCAGAATATGTCACCAAGGAATCACTTGCAATGCAAGGAGGATATGGTCTTACCCTCAAGGGACCTCAACACGATGAAGCATGGCTTATCTTTATGGATATGGTGGACAACGCCATACCAAGCTTTAAGGATAAAGCTGAGGCGTTACATTACTTTCCCATGTGGCGCACCTGGTTTGGCCTTCATGGCCTATGCAAGTTACCCTGGAATGATATTGAACCGGCTAATAACGTAGAGACAGATGAACCACCTAAGGTTCCTGAGCATGTACAAAATTATGTGGAGCTCTTTAATGCCGTTACGGGAAAAAATATTGATAAGGATGACTTAATCCTGCAAAGTGAGCGGTGCTATAATTGGCAGAGAGCCATGAATGTGTGGATGAGGCGGGGAAGACGACGGGATGATTGGATACCCTATCGCTCCATGGGACCTGTGACTGAAATGGAGTATATATCTCGGAAGGACCGGTATGACCAGCAACTTGTTGAAAAATTGGGTCTTACTGAGGAATATGTTGCTGGTTTGACGATAAATAAGAAAATCCAGTTGTTGTATAATTATCGACAGGAACAGTATCAAAAATTAGCTGATGCGGTATATTATCGCCGCGGATGGACACCAAATGGTGTCCCAACCATTCAGAAGATGAAAAAGCTAGGGTTTTCGGACAAAAAGATGTTGAGGATGCTTGAAGAAAAGATAAAAGAGGATGAAAAAGCAGGGTTGAATGTATGGGGTGGAACGTACACCGAGGGTGAACAACCCCCTAGTACTGACTTAAACTATTGGTTAAAGTGGTAACTAGTGTGTTATGAATATACAGGAAAAAAACCGTATTAGAAAAAAGGTACAGGGAGCATGTGTGGGGATTGCAGGCATAGGTGGCCTGGGATCCAATGCCGCAGTTGCCCTGGCTCGCGCGGGTGTGGGACATTTAGTTCTTGTTGACTTTGATGTTGTAGAGGAAGATAACCTGGATCGTCAATACTATTTTCATGATCAGATTGGAAAACTAAAAAGTGACGCTCTCACCGAGACGCTGCATCGTATCAATCCATCTCTTGACTGTATTACCCACCAAGTCAAACTGGAAAGAGGGTCCATGGAGATACCTTTTAAGGATGTAGATGTGGTGCTGGAGGGTTTGGACAATGCAGAAACCAAGGCTACCTTTATCGAGGAAATACTATTGAAACTTCCAGGAAAACCATTAGTTGCTGCGTCAGGGGTCGCCGGTTACGGAAAACCAGATAGGATCAGTACCCTTCAGATGGGGAATTTCTATCTGTGTTACGATGAAAAAGCAAAGTCCAGCGAGGAGGATGTTTTGATTGCGTCCCATGTTGCTCTGATGGCAAACTGGGAAGCGGATTTGGCGTTACGGATCATTCTGGGAGAGCATCATGACCATTGAAGTGAATGGGAGAACTGTTGAATGGAAAAATAATGAAACAGTAACCCGGTTGCTTAAAAGAATTGGATATGTTTTTCCCTTGGTGTTTGTAAAAATAAATGATTCGGTCATCCCCCGTAAAGACTTTCTACATGTCACCATTCCGGACAAGGCAGTAATTAAGGTAATCCACATGATAAGTGGAGGATAAAAATAAAAAAATAAAAAAAAATAAAGAAAACGTAATCTGTGGATCCACTAGGGAAATATGCCCCGTTGTTCCAATGATGCCGCCACTTTTTTCAAAGAAAGCATATAGGCTGCACTGCGAAGACTGGTGGCCTCTTTTTGTCCCATATCCCACACCTCTTGAAAGCTTTTCAAGATAAGTTTTTTGAGATTAGCATTTACCTCCTTGAGATCCCAAAAGAATGACTGTATACCCTGAACCCATTCAAAATATGAAACGATGACACCCCCGCTATTTGCCAGGATGCCAGGGATAACAATAATCTTTTTTTCATTGAGGACACCATCTGCTTTATCAGTAACAGGGCCATTTGCACCCTCCACAATAAGCTGCGCTTTGATATGATCAACATTGCCAAGCGTAATCTGGTTTTCAAGGGCGGCAGGTATCAAAATATCGGTCTCCAATTCAAGGAGTTCCTCATTGGTCACAGAGGAGACCTTTTTATCATCATAGTCTTGTAAAAGACAGGGTGGTTTTGTGGAATAGACATGGTTATAGATACGGGGGATATCTAATCCATCAGGATTATAAATCCCTCCTGAAATATCGGTGATCCCAATAATTTTGCATCCCTTCTCCGCAAGCAATTTGGCAGCTATTGATCCTACATTTCCGAATCCCTGGATAACAATGGATGTATCCTTTGGATGCCGGTGTAATTTCTCAAGGGCAGCAAGCGTAGTTAGCATCACGCCGCGCCCTGTTGCCTCAAAACGACCCAGTGATCCTCCTAGCTCCAATGACTTACCCGTGACAATATCTAAAACAGTTTGTCCTTTATACATGCTGACCGCATCCATGATCCAGCCCATGGTATCCGCAGATGTATTCACATCGGGGGCAGGAATATCTGTTTTGGAGCCAATGATGGGAAGTATTGCCGCGGCATACCTTTTGGTCAATCGCTGTATTTCCCGTTGGGATAATTGGGCTGGATTACAGGTGATGCCTCCCTTGGCTCCGCCAAAGGGTATATGGGCCACAGCACATTTCAGAGTCATCAGGGTCGCAAGAGCTTTTATCTCATCAAGAGTCACCAGGGGATGATAACGAATACCCCCCTTACAGGGCCCCCGTGCACTAGAATGCTGGACTCGGTATCCTGTAAAGACCCGGATATCGTCTGAATCTGTCACAACGGGAATTGAAACAATGAGTTGCCGTTCTGGTTCCTTTATGACAGATGTTATGCCAGGATCCAAGCCGATTTTTTTTGCCTCTTGATCTATTTGTGCTAGAACACTTTCATAAAAGCTTCTTACCATGGTTACATTCTCCAGTGAAAACTTAATATTTTTGGCAGTGTAGATATTGGATTCACAAGGAACAGAAACAGAGATGGCTTGATAATGTTTTTGTTTTATCTACCCTAGATATGCGTGAGGCTCAAGATGCCCGGGAATCATTTATTTTTCTTTTTTTGTTGGTAATCCTTTATTGCCTCGTGAAGGGCACCTGCTGCCAGATTGGAACAATGCATTTTTTGAGGAGGAAGACCATCAAGTTCACTGGCAACATCATTGCGTGTAATCTTTAACGCTTCATCCACATGAAGATCCTTTGCCATTTCAGTCACCATGCTACTGGTTGCAATGGCTGAGCCACAACCAAATGTTTTAAATTTAATATCAGTGATGTGATCATCCTTAACTGAAATATACATCTCCATGATGTCACCACAGACAGGATTACCCACTTTCCCGTATCCATCAGGATTTTTTATTTCCCCCACGTTTCGGGGATTGAAAAAATGATCCATTACTTTTTTGCTATAACCAATATTTTGTGCCATACATATCACTTCTTTTTTTTATAGAGAGGAGAGAGATCCCTCAATTTTTCCACTGTGTTTGTTACCGCGGTGATAACATGAGGCACTTCCTTGGATGTATTTGATCGCCCAAGGGTGAGAACCATTGATCCATGGGCTTCCTCATGTTTTAATCCAATAGCCAAGAGGACATGGGAGGGCTCAAGGGTTCGGGATGAGCATGCTGACCCTGTTGCCACCTGGATGTTATACATATCAAGAGATAAAAGTATGCTTTCACCCTCGATGTAGCTAAAACGAAAACTGGCATGATGAGGAAGACGCAGCGTGGGATGCCCTGTCAGAAAAGAGTCATCTATCTTGAGTATGCCATCTATGAGGCTGTCCCGGATATTTTGAAAACGAGGTGTCTCTTTGGCCCTCTCCTTTTTTGCGATCCGTGCAGCCTCTCCCATCCCTACCAGGGCAAAAATATTTTCACTCCCTGACCTAAGTCCTCTTTCCTGTCCTCCTCCAGGGAGAATTGATTGCAGCTTAATGCCAGGTTTTACATAGAGAACACCAGCACCAAGAGGGCCATATAGCGCGGATGAGGAAAGAGTTAAAAGATCAATGTTATCTTTTTGAACATCAAGGGGAACATATCCCCCTGCCGCGACGGCATCGACATGGAGATACAGTCCTTTTTCATGAACAAGTGAACTAATTTCTTTGATGGGCTCAATGGTTCCAATTTCATTATTGGCATACATTATAGAAGTGATAAGGGTTTCTTTGGTGACAATGTCCTCTAGTTGTTCAAGGTCAACAAGACCCTGTGAATCAACAGGTATCAATGAAAATCTAAAACCATTTTTTTGAAGATATTTCATTGGATTGAGCACAGAGATATGTTCTATGGCACTTGCTGCCACCTGTTTTCCCTTGCCAGTATTGCGAAGGGAACATCCCTGAATCGCTAAATTGTTTGACTCTGTGGAACCCCCTGTAAAAATGATTGTGGATTCATTTTCTGCATTAATGAAACCAGCGATTTTTTCCCGGGATTCCTCCATTGCTTTTTTTGCTTGAAGGCCTAATGAATGAAGGGATGAAGGATTTCCCACCATGTCCTCTAGATACCACCGGGAAAAATCAAGAACCCGGGAGTCGATGGGTGTCGCAGAGGCATAATCAAGATAGATGCGTTTCATATTAACTGTCTCCTTTGTCTCTAAAACCACATGGTTGCATCAGCGTCAAGGGCAAGATCATTCAGAGTCCCAGCACCGACAATTTTTACCCCGGGTAAAAGCTGCACCTTTCCAATACCAAGCATCTGTTTGGATGCCTCACAGGCATAAATCTCAATATTCATCTCTTGTGTCTTTTTAATCATTTCCAATACCGTGGGAAAATTTCCAATTTTAATGTTTTCAGCTGTATTGGGCATCAAGATGTTCAATCCTCGCCCCAGGTAATAAACACGGGGGATAATATCCATCATTTGTGCTGTTTGCGCTAAAACCAGAGGGGAATATTGCCTGTCGGGTTGATCACTTGTCTGAACGTATAAAATTGATTTTGTTTGTCTCACTTTCTTCATATTCCTGTTTTTCTTAATGTATTTTTTTAATATAAAAGATTAATGCATTCCCCTTTTTTTCAAATTTTATAAGCTGATGACCGGTCCGTTTCACCCACCGTGCAATATCCTCCTCAGCTGCTGGATCATCCGCCTCAACCCTGAGAACCTGTCCTTGTTGAAGATTCTCCATTGCCTCCTTGGTTAATGCAATGGGCATGGGACAATAGAGCCCTACACAATCAACCTCTGCATCATACCGGTGAGTGTTGCTGATGGATATCGTCCCCCTATGATAATTTCATTATTTACTAATAGTTTTCTCCCCAGAGTTCATAGTATCCCTGCGGGTGTTGACATGCGGGGCATATCTTTGGGGGCTCTGTTCCTTCATATACATAGCCACAGTTCCGACATTTCCATTTCATGACTTTGTCACACTTGAACACCTGCCCGGTTGTAATATTACCCAAAAGCTTTCGATACCGTTTTTCATGGTATGCCTCCACTTGGGCAATCTCACGAAAACTCCGGGCTATCTCAGAAAATCCTTCCTTTTCCGCTGTGTTTGCAAAGTCAGGATAGAGGGTTCCCCATTCCATTTTTTCTCCCTCGGCGGCCTCTTGTAGATTTTCTGTTGTTGCCCCAATGATTCCGGCAGGATATTCTGCAGTAATCTTGGCTATCCCTCCTTTTAGGTGCTTAAAAAAAACTTTAGCGTGCTCTTTTTCGTTATCCGCTGTTTCCAAAAAGACAGCCGCAATCTGTTCATATCCCTCTTTTTTTGCTTGTGACGCAAAAAAAGTATAGCGATTCCGTGCTTGTGATTCTCCTGCAAATGCTGCTAAAAGATTTTTCTCGGTCTGTGTTCCTTTTATATCCTTCATGTTGTATCTCTTATATACTGGCTTTTTTCACTTTTTTTTAATCTTGGTTGAAACAATACATGTTATAAAGGGGTAATCATGCATCAATTTCTCCAATATTTTTTTGGGATTTCCATGTAGTAAGAACCTTCTATCCCTGTTCATTCTCTTGGCAAAGTTTTAGACAGTACCGGGACAAAATAGTTAGTCCTCGGTGCCAGTGGGAGATGTAAAAGCCCGTTGACCCAACTGCTGGTCAAGCATGAAAATACCCCTTCCTTTCTCCCCTACAAGTTTAAGTTTTTCAACGATGGCGTCAGCTGAGGATTCTTCTTCAACTTGTTCATCAACAAACCAGCGGAGCATACTCACACTTGCATGATCCTTCTCAGCCAGTGCGAGATCCATAAGATTATGTATTAAACTTGTCACTTTTTGCTCATGCTGATAGACATCCTCAAAAGCAGAGAGAGGAGACGACCAGGTAGTTTGAGGTGCATCAATGGACAACATGGTCACCCGGCCACCTCTTTCTACAAGATAATCATAGAATTTCATGGCATGAACCACCTCTTCCTGTGCTTGAATCTTCATCCAATTAGCAAAACCTGTAAGATTGATAGATTCAAAGTATGCCGACATGGAAAGGTATAGGTAGGCGGAATATAATTCAGCATTAATCTGTTCATTAATGGCCTTTTCCATTTTTTTATTAATCATAACTAAACCTCTATATTTTTTTTTGTGTGCCATAAACCATGGATATTGCAATAATCTCGCACTTCGGCGACATCCCCTTCGATTTCAAATAGTGCCTCAGGTAAGCGGCCTGGCTTTAAAAACTTTTTTTGTACACCCTTATCAGTAATAACCTCAAGCCATTTGATATAATGATTATCTTCCATGGGATGCGGGACAGATCCAACTTTTACCTTTATCCCCCGGGGTGATTCTTCTATTATAGGAACATGTTTCTCTTTGCCTTGATCCTCTGTTTTGGGTTTCAAGGGGATCATGGGTTGCCCGCAACACACTAACTGTCCTTCACCTTCCTGGAGAACCTCAACAATATTACCGCATATCTCACATTTATATACTTCAAGAAACTTTGTCATCAGTACCTCCATTCAAAAGCCGTTTAGCATGAACTATGTTCAATAGCGTCATTGGGGCAGGCCTCGATACAGACACAACATTCAATACATTCATCAACATTTTTGGCTATTGCCTTTCCCTCTTTTATTTCATAAATATCCACAGGGCATTCTTCCACGCAATTCCCAGCACCAGTACACTTGTCATAGTCAATTTTTATTACCATATCTCCAGATTTAAATTCTTTAATCATTTTATCATACCTCAAAAAAATGTAATATAGAGATATATATATAGATTTTGGATTCACTTAACCCGGTTTAAAAAGTATAAATTGAGTGAAGACCAAGCATCTAGACTTCTCTTGAAAATACCCAGTGTGCCTAGGAAGTAATTAATGTATTTGTAAGTCCCAATTTAGCAGTAAAACTATGAAATAGCATTTTCATCATGTTTCTTTCGTATTAAAACACCTAATTTCGTCAATGATTCAAAATCTTGTTTTTTAGGATACCCCTTTATGATAACCGGATCCAGAAAATCAATTTTTAAATTTGATAATAGATCCACAAGCTGGTCATGCATTTTACCCCCCCATCCATATGACCCAATGATAGAGACAAACCTTGTTTTTGGCCTCAATGCATTAACCAGATATGCCCCAAAGACAGCTTGGGGATGGGTGCCCCCCAGGGTTGTTGGTGACGCAAGAATAAGCGTTGCGGCATCAACAAGCGCCATGGCAAATTTTCCGATATCTGCCCTGGTTAAATCAAACTGTTTTACCCTAATTCCTTGCTGTATCAATACATCTACAAGGTGCTCCACCATTTTGTGTGTGCTGCCATGCATTGACACATAGCCAATAACCACTTCATTTTTCACCCTGTCAGATATCCACTCCCGATAGGCATCCAAGATAAAACCGGGTTGACCATGCAAAGGGCCATGGCTGGGTGCGATAATGTCTATTGGAAGATCCTGTATTTTCTCAATATTTTTTCGAATAGGGACTTTAAAGGGCATCATGATCTCTGCATAATATCGTTTCGCTGACTCATAGATTAAGGATTTATCAGTGGCAAACAAATCACTGGTAGCAAGATGGGACCCAAAAAAATCACAGGTAAATAAAATTTTATCTTCACGCAGATAGGTAATCATGGTCTCGGGCCAATGAACCCAAGGGCAAAAAATGAATTCAAGGGTTTTGTTACCCAACAAAAGAGTCGAGCGGTCTTCTATAACAAGAAACTTTTCTTCCGGGATAAGCAGCATCTCCATAAGAAGATTTTTACATTTTTGATTGGTCACTACCCGGGCTTCAGGATACTTTTCAAGAACCAAGGGAAGAGATCCTGAGTGATCCTGTTCTGCATGGTTTATCACAACATAATCTAATTGGTCGATGCCCGAATCATCCAGCATGCCCAACAAGACATGGGACATGGATGGATCAACCGTGTCAACCAAGGCAGCTCTACCACTACCCTTGACTAAAAAAGCATTATATGTTGTTCCATCAGGGAGGGGAATAAGTTCATCAAAAAGACGCCTGTCCCAATCAATAGCCCCAAGAAAAAAAACATTCTTGGCGACTTTACGACCAGTCATTATTATTCCACTGGTTCAAAATCATCTTTACCAACGCCACACATGGGACATACCCAGTCATCGGGCAGGTCCTCAAAGGGTGTGCCTGCATCAATACCATTGTCTGGGTCGCCCTCCTGGGGATCATATATATAACCACAAACCATACATCGATATTTTTTCATTGTATCTTACCCTCGCAATTTATGCTATCCATACAGGATACATTTTTATTTGACCATATCATGACAAATGCCGTGACATGACCCAAGGGAGTATGCACTCATTATTGTTAATCATTTCGGCCCTAAAACTATTAATTATTGTCACCTTTTTTATTAAAACATAGATCCGGCACTAAAAAAAATAATCATAGAATAATATGATAAAGTAAGGAACAAATACAAACATTTTTGAGGGGGCGTCTTTTGTGCTAATGATGAATGTCGAGAGGCTGCCCATTAAAAATGAGATCATACAGATACTACAGCAACAGGGAATCCAAACCCTGTATCCCCCGCAAGCAGAAGCGCTTCCTCGTGCCCTTAATGGAGAAAACATTGTGGTGGCAGTGCCAACTGCTGCGGGTAAAAGCCTTGTGGCCTATTTGCCCATCATCCAAGAGGCCTTTCTACATAAAAAAAAATCCCTATATATTGTACCCCTGAGAGCCTTGGCTCGTGAAAAATGGGAGGATCTTCAACCCTTTAAAAAACTGGGGATAAAAATTGGGATTGCGACAGGTGACCTTGATGAAAAAGCATCATATCTGGCAAAAAATGATATTATTGTATGTACCTCAGAAAAAGCCGATTCATTATTACGACATCAGGCTAACTGGCTTAACGATATCGCAGTCCTAGTTGCCGATGAAATACATCTCATCAATGATATCTCTCGAGGACCAACTCTTGAGATGATTATTGCACGGTTTCGCGCCATGAATCCAGATATCCAAATAATTGCTCTTTCAGCAACCATTAAAAATGCTCAGGAGATCGCCCGCTGGCTGGATTCGATTCTAATTGAGTCAAAGTGGCGACCCGTGCCATTAAAAGAGGGTATATATCATAAAAATAAAATCTATTATGGCATTGATGACGTAAAAACCGTTAGTGCAAGTTCACCAGGAAAGATAGCGCCATTGATCATAGAAACCATTAAGGAAGGGGGCCAAGCATTAATCTTTGTTAATACAAGAAGGGCTACAGAAAAAATAGGAGAGACTCTAGGGGGGGATATTGGCTCTATTATTCAGCATAATAAACTAGAAAAGATTAGTCAAACTCTTCGTCAGGCAGAGGGCACCATAATGGGGAAAAAGCTTATAGGATGCATTAAAAAAGGTGTTGCTTTTCATCATGCAGGACTTAGTGAACAGCAACGCAGAACCGTAGAACAATCCTTTAAAGCGGGTGATATAAAATGTATTGTCGCTACGCCCACCTTGGCCGCGGGGGTTAACGTACCCGCCCGTCGGGTGATTATCCGTGATTTATGGAGATATGCGTCCGAATTTGGAGGGATGGCACCCATCCCTGTATTGGAAATTAAACAAATGATGGGAAGAGCAGGACGACCGGGGTATGATAAGGAGGGAGAGGCCATCCTCATTGCAAAAAACAAGGGGGAAATTGAACGCTTGTGGACCCAATACATCATAGCAGAGGTAGAACCAATTTATTCTAAACTTGGAAGTGAACCTGCCCTGCGAATGCATCTTCTTGCCCTGATTGCCACAAACTTTGTTTCTAATATTGAAGAATTATATCAATTTATGGCGGGTACATTTTTTGTCTATCAGTCAGGCTCTTTTCCCACAGAGAAAATACAAGAGATACTCCAATTTTTAGAGGAAAATGATTTTATCGCCATTGACGGTAACTATTTAAAAGCCACCACTTTTGGCAGAAAAACATCCGATTTATATATAGATCCTCTCTCTGCTCTAAAATTACGGACCGCTCTGGAATCTAGAATTAAACCCACTATTTTTTCCTTTTTGCATGCCATATGTACCACTCCGGATATGATAGGTCTATATCTCCGAAGTAAGGATAGTAACTGGATAATGGAAAAAGCTGAAAAAGAAAAATTCCTTTTTGAAGATGGGTTTTATTCAACATTAATGAATGAATGGTTCCTATCAGAAATCAAAACAGCATCATTACTAGAAGATTGGATAAATGAGGCAACAGAGGACCAGATTGTCATGAAGTACAATGTTGGACCAGGAGATATTCATAATAAAATAGAAACTGCCACCTGGCTTATACACGCCATGAGGGAACTTGCACGAATGTTTAATTTTGAGGTTGTTTCCCCTCTAGATAAACTCCTCATCAGGGTAAAAAATGGATGTAAAGAAGAACTACTCAACTTAATACAATTACGGGATATTGGAAGAGTGCGGAGCAGAGCATTATACAAAGCAGGATTTAAGACTATCAACCAACTGAGAGATATAAATATTAAAACTCTCTCCAAGATTCCAACAATTGGGGAACGTGTTGCTAAAAGCATAAAAGAGCAACTTGGTGAAACAGATGGAACTCAAAATAATTTGCTGTAAAGGAAAAATCAATGACATAGAAAAAGCTCTAGGGATTACACAACAATATGAAAAAAAATACGGGGTAGCACTACTCTTATTAAATCCCCGTCTCGTTTATGGCAAAGATCATATTGAGTCAGCGGTAAAACATGCCATTCGAGCATTCCGGGAAAAAAGAAACACCAGTCATTCCCTGTCATTGGAGATACTTTTATATGCCTCAGGTAAAACACAACTAAAAGACGCCATTGAATTCATGGGAATAAAAAGAACAGGGCCGTACGCAATTATTTGTGTGGGCAAAACCAGAATAAGTGGTTCAGAAAATATGATACCTAAGGGAATTGACAAGTTAGTCACAGACCTTAAACTTGATAGCGATAATTCCGTTCTTGATGGAAGCAAAGAGATACTGTATCGTTTTGGAATTACTGACACCGAATTAAAAACAGTAGATAAATCTATGTATCAGGATTTAATTCTGGAAAGAGTGGCCATGGTTGATGTGTTTAAATAGCCCGGATGGGGTAGTTTGGATATCCTAGAGCCCTGCGGAGGCTCAGACTCGGGTTCGAATCCCG
>Ga0209121_10000234_pt1 | contig 58873 bp, 51 predicted proteins | sample Cruoilmetagenom3_FD_187292 | JGI IMG/M metagenome (GOLD analysis project Ga0209121, IMG submission 187292) | Oil polluted marine microbial communities from Coal Oil Point, Santa Barbara, California, USA - Sample 3 (SPAdes) (version 2) | ecosystem: Environmental > Aquatic > Marine > Oil seeps ...
CATGATCTTTTCACGTTCTCGGCCGTCATAAAGATCTTTTACAATGGCAGTCGCGATAACGGTGATGGCACTGCCCGCAAAGGCTTGGAATACACGAGCACCAATCAACTGTTCGATGCTATTGGTCATCGCGCACAATATGCTCGCGACCATATAGCCCGCTAATCCAATCAATAGGATCGGCTTACGGCCAAATTTTTCGCTGAGCGGCCCCCAGAACAAAAGACCGATGGCGTAAGTAACGAAGTAGCTGCTCAGGGTTAGGTTGACCATGGATCGATCAGTATTAAACACCTCGACCATCTGCGGAAGCGCAGGTAAGTAAAGGTCGATAGTCAATGGAGGGAAAGCACTTATTATGACGAGAAAAAATAGCATACCGGTCTTTCCCAGTACTGGTTGTGGTCTCTTCAAGGTGGCTCTCCGTTGTCCAAGGTAGGTTTCTAATTGATGTGATATTGATATACAGAAGGCTAAGGCACGTCAGACAAGAAGGATAGAGTCGTTCAAGAATATGGTGAAAGTATCGATGAACTTATTTCTATGAGTTCGAATCTACGAAGTCGGTCTGCGAACTGAATTGTATTACAAAACATTATTACTTTTATAGCTAACGAGTTCAATCAGTTAGTAGCAGGGTGGCTTGTGATCGCCAACGACACATTGTAATGATTATCGACTTGGCTTGTTATCTTTTCTTTGGGCGTTTTTCGACTAAACCGTTACGCTCTAAACCACGTCGAACGCTGCTGCAAAGCTTACCAAAGCGGCGCAGTTCCTCGAAGTTGGGGCCTTGGCCAATGGAAATACTGTGCTCCCAATACATTAACTCACTGTCGACCATCTCTAGTAGTTTCTTAGAGCAACCCGAGCAGTTTCCTTTTGGCCCACAGATAAACGTCTCCGATTCGTAAAGTGGGAGTTCGTTTTTAACTTCTTCAATTAAGCTTAGCATTGCCAAATTTAGATTAGGCTTTTTGGTTGCTAGTGGTTTCAAGCTTGGTGCTTGCGCAGTTATCAAAGAAGAAGTTTGTGTGTTGTGGTGCAAATTCAAAGCAGCTGATGACATATCAAAGGCCTCAAGGAGAGAAGACGGTGGGCATGCTACTCTTCACAACAAAGTGAATCTTGATGTAGTGCAATAAGCGTCGAGATATACCCAAAAGAGGTAGGAGCCACAAGCGGTGTGACTCCTTTTTTAAAGCTCGGTACTAATGAGAGGTTTAAAACTCAGCGTCGAACTGGAACTCCATCCACTCTTTGGTGACTGGGTGGTGTAGCGCAAGTCTTTCTGCGTGTAGGTGCAGTCGGTCAGCTTTATTGCCATATAGGCCATCACCCACGATAGGCATGTTAAGCCCTTCTTGGTGTGAACAGTGAACACGTAATTGGTGTGTGCGGCCAGTTTTCGGGTGCAAATAAACCTTAGTGGTGTCTTGGTTTCGCTCAATCACTTCCCACTTAGTTTCAGCTGGCTTGCCGTGTTCGAAGCATACAATCTGACGAGGACGGTCATACAAGTCACCACGCAATGGCAGTCGAATATAGCCTTCATCTTGGCCTAGCACACCTTCAATCATTGCGACATATCGCTTCTCAACTTCACGAGTAATGAACTGCTTCTGTAAGCTTTTGTTCGCACGTCGTGTTAAAGCAAATATCAGAATGCCAGAGGTCGCCATGTCCAAGCGGTGGATAACAAATGGCCCTTCAACATCGGGATGCATTTCTTGAACGCGTGTGTAGGCGGAATCTTTAATGTTTTTACCCGGTACGGACAGAAAACCTGCTGGTTTGTGTACTACAACGATGTGTTCATCTTGGAACAGGATATCGAGGTCTTTTCCTTCTGCTGGGTTATCTAGCAATGGGTTGGGGTCGACTTCCAGACCTTTCATCATGTGGCCTAAAATCGGTACACATTTGCTTTGGCAAGAGGCGTAGTATTTCTTGTGTTTGCGAATTTCAGATTTCGGTGAACGGCCCCACCAAAACTCAGCCAGTGCCAGCGGTGTATATCCGTTCAAATACGCATATTGCAGAAGTTTTGGCGCCGCGCATTCACCAGAACCGGCTGGTGGAATCTTGTTTGGTGTATTTTCAAAGATCTGGTTAAGGTCTTCGACATTGCCTTCCGCATTTTGGAAAGCGTATTGTGAAAACAACTTGTGTTGGAGCTGATGAGAGATGCGTGCTCTTTGCTCTTTGAGTTCCGCTATTTGAGTCGTAAATACGTCAACTTTACCTTGAAGCTCATTCAGAGTTTGTTCCCAGTTGAGTTTAAGGTACTTCTGCTGATTCTTGTCGGCAACACTGGCTTTGTTTAGTTCGTCATTTAGCTCTTCGAAAGCTTGCTCATCAAGGTTTTCTTTGCCTTTTTCACGTTGTTCTTTACGTATTTTTCGGCCTTCTATAATCAATAGACGCTGGGCTTCAATCTCTTGCTCTGCCTTTGCTTTCTGTTGTGCTAATTGTTCACACAGTTCAACGTAATCAGCGTTTGCTTGCAGCGCTTTAAATTTCGCATTAACAGCCATCATGTCGGCCGTGTCTTGATGGAAAAAACTGTCGCTGCTGAGCATGTCGAAGACTGGCGGTACAAAGTGAGGTAATAAGTTTTGATCAGCGATTTTACCAGAGAAAGCAGAGAAGTAACCCAATTCACCTTCTGGACTTCTTACTAACAACACACCAAACATTTTGCCGCGACCAGCGTCAGAATCCAGTCCGAAGTCATGCTGCCAGTCGGTTTGAGTTTCTAGATATTGTTGAAGCTGATGAGAAGCGATTTCACACAGTGCGTGTGGTTCATAATAGAACGGGAAGGTGAAACGCTCAGGCAACGAATATGACTCGATCGGCTGTTGAAAGCGAGTGAAGCAATGCTCAGGTGTGTGGCTGTTTTCTGAGTCGTGCGTTGGTTTGGATGAGTGCATATTGTCGTCTTACTACTTATATCTTGGTGATAAATGGTTGTGAGTCTACTGTGTATGTTTAAAGGCTTTAAACACAGTACAAGGCGGCGATTCTACTCTTTATCGAAAAGCGCCTCAAATAAGAAATGGTTCTATTACTGGATAGCTAAGCGAGATGGTTAACATTGAACCCATGAGCTATGGCTTGAACTTCATTAATTGATGAGTAACTTCTCGTTTTTAATCATAGAAAACAATTTAACAAACGAAGGGTGGTAGCCTTGCCGCCTTCTTGTTCAACCTAAGGTAACGTTATGATTCCACTCAATACTTCGATTGTATCTGGTGTCGCTATTTCAGAGATCGACGGACAAATGAAAATGCTACTTATGAAGCGTGTGAAGGGCGAGTTTTGGTGCCATGTCGCAGGCTCGATTGAAGCAGGTGAAACAGGCTGGCAGGCTATCGTGCGCGAGTTTGAAGAAGAGACCCAAATTAAAGTGGAAGCCTTGTATAACGCGCAGTTTCTGGAGCAGTTTTACGAGGCTCACGTTAATGTGATTCAGCTCATCCCTGTGTTTGCGGTGCTATGCCCACCCAACCAAGCGATTGAACTGAATGACGAGCATACGGAGTACCGTTGGTGCAATTTAGAAGAGGCAAAAGCGTTAGCGCCATTCCCCAACCAACATGCTGTCTACGATCATATCTGGTCGTATTTTGTCGATAAGCCAGTCAACCCGCTTTACCGAGTGAAATTGAACTAATACTGGTTGTTTAAGATCTAGGACCTACCAAGGTAAGGGGATAAAAAGGCGCTCACTTGTGTTTGGCATAACCCCACATCCACCTTCACGCCGTGCGATTCAAGGATCGCAACACCACGACCATTATTACGAGGGTCTGGGTCTAGCATCGCCACCACTACGTGTTTCACACCGGCTTTAACTAATGTATTGGCGCAAGCGGGAGTTCTGCCGACAAATGAACATGGCTCTAAAGTTACGTAAGCGGTAACGCCTTCCATTGCTCCGTCCGTTTCGCTGTCATAGCCATTCAGTGCTTCAACCTCGGCGTGGTTTCCACCGACTTTTTGCGTATATCCAACAGACACCACTTTATCGTTCCTAACCAAAACACAGCCTACAGGCGGGTTTGGTTGGCAATCAGGTAAGGCTTGGCGCGAAGCTTCGAGTGCTTGCTGCATGTATTGTTGGTTCATGGTCGTTACTCAGTATGACGAGAGAGCGTAGCAGCTAGTCGCCACGCGCGGTTGATGATTTGGTTAGTTACTAACTTACTCAGCTAGCAAGCTAACAAGTGGGGCATGTTCGATCTGATTCGGTTTTTAGTCAATGGTTTTAGCGTTTGAATTCGAAAGTTAGTTCACTGTGACTAGTCGTTAACTTCGACCAATGAGTTAACCAGTTTTTAGATTGTACTCTTTGATCAAAGATATCTCGGTTACGCTTTGGGTTAGGTGTGATTTGCAAATCAAACAAACTCTCTAAACCAAAAGACGAAATACACTCGATGTCTCCAGTTAGGCTCTGTTTTAAGGCGACTGCGGTCTCTTTCTCTGGCCAGTAACTCATCGCATCTAATGAGCTTTGGTAAGGTTCATCCCCATTTCTGGTGTGCATGCAGGCTTGATTGCGAACTTGCCAATTCAGTTCAGGTAACCGTTGCTTAAGCAGAGCCTCGTATCGAAGATCCGATTCGTATGAGGTATCAATGGTATCAAAGTAGATCACATCAATATCATTGAGTGGAGTCGGGGAGGCATGACCATGTAGGTGATCCCAAACGAGGTTTCTCACAAAGCCCGCAGCAACATAGCACTGCGGTAAACCCAGCTGAGCGACACAGTCTAAAATCTGCATTCGTAAGGGATCTTGTTTGATCAACGTGACGATACTGTTGGCTAGCGGGTCAATCATTATGATGTCGGAACATCGGTGATTTGGTAGTGACGTGTCACGTTCTTGGATATGTCACCCCATTGAGAAGCTTTTACTCGCTGTTGGTGCGCTTCAAATGCTTCTCGATTCGTAAACTCTTCATAAACTTCAAAGCGATTTGGTTGAAGGGTACTTTGACTAATTCGAAACACGATACAACCAGGTTCTGCCAACGTGAGTTCTTTGTGTACAACCAAGGCTTGGATGACTATTTCGAGATCGTTGTCTGGCACTAGAATATGCCCTTGTAGAATTGTTTTACTCATTATTACGTCCATTTAATTTTGTCAATTACGGCTTTTTTCTATCAAAAGCTCTATCCGTTGCAAACATAATCCCATTTTGAGTTTGTAACGTATAGGCTAATGTGAATAAAAACGTGTAACCCAAACTTACTGCAGGTTACGCTGTCACTTTAGGCGGTGACGGTAAGAAAATCTTGGGAACTAAATTCGTGTTAGTCCGGTCTACTTAATACGTATCATTGAACTGTATTGATACTGAAATGAATTTGTCATCTGCGAGAACTAACCTTAATTTCGAACAGCAGCTCATTAGATTAAATTGAGTCATGGTTGATATCTAGGTCATACTTTGATGTAAATGGTACTCAGAACTCTATATATTTTGTGATTTGTATCATTGAACTAGGCGTCAAACACCGTTAGATTCGAATAGTTGGTAATAAAAATAGCTCATGAAGAGCAGTTATAGAAAAGGAAATATCTCTTATGAAAAAAATGAGAAGAGCACAGCTTCATCGCGTTCGTATCCAATACTGGAAAGACACGTCAAAAGAAGCATCAAAGAAATAAGCTTTAAATCGTAAAGCTTTAAAAACTTAAAAACTGAAACAAATGTAAAACGCAACAAACTGATTTCATTAGCACTCTCAAGGACCTTCATCTGGTCGGCGACTAAAGAAATCATCCCCCAAAGAGCTGACAGGCATCAAAAATGCAATCCAATGTCAGCTCATTAATACCTCTATTCGTTTATCTTCCTCCGTAAAACCTGTTACCCCAAACTAAAACTTGTTTATCTCTTGGTTCTGTCTACCGGGTCGCATCCCTGTACTTGTTAAAGCTCTGATAATAAAAGCTCCCGATTTCTCAGAAGCTTTGGTTTGGATATCTTATGTGACTGCCTGATAAAAGTTCGCGCTTGGGATATGACGCTAGCTAGCGTTGGAATAGCGTCTTCAAGCTAACATCGTCGGTTCTATTCAATTTAAGGCTCAGAAGATAGGCACCTACACCAATCAGTACGTAAATACTTAAAGATAAAACAGGTGCTTCTGCAAGCACGCTGAATGGGTTACTTGCTATGAGCACATTCATTGGCAGTGATGCGATGAGAGATAGGAAGTCGTTGATGCCGTAGAAGCCAAATACAGCGACAGAGAGGAACTTAATCGCATAGCTTGAGATAAAAATGACAAGCAATGGAGAGTTTACCAGTTGTGAAATTGCCAGAGTTACTGTTGCCAATGGCAATAAAACCAGTGCAACTAACATCATTCGTCCAAAGAACACAATCCAGTTGCTCATCACATAAAACAGAGATTGCTGCTCAACCAATAGCGCCAGTTGTTGCTCACTTGAGACGTTCAATATCCAGAATAGAAAATCTGCGAACAGCACTAACAATGCACAGATAGCCGGAATAACCACTAAACCGAAGCCTAGCTTCACGCCGTGAGTCATTGCATTGGATACCGGCATACTTCTCCAAAACATTGAACTGCCTTCTTGGCGTTCTTTACGCAGTGTTTTAGGGATATATAGCGTCGACAGGATCAGTGAAATAAGGCCCGCGCCAAAGTAGATCACTGAATTGAGATCTTGTGCGAACTCTCTGTGGATGTCGCTCACGTCACCATTCACTTGCATTTCAAAGAAAAACTCATGTTGCGCTGCGCCATTAAAGAACAGACCAACGAACAGTAAGAAACCACATAACGCGACAAACAGAGGCAATCGAGTGTTAACTTTGTGCTCGATGAGTTCTTTTTCTAGCATGTAAAAACTTGGATGCATTACGCCTTCTCCATCTGTGTTGCAAGGAATAGATCTGCGAGACCAACGTTATAGGTGTTACCCAGTGACTCAACCTGCGCTTTGTATTGACCTTCCAATAACCACTTAGTAGTGCCTAGCCCTGATTGTGAGGTCAGTGGGTTGAATCTCTGAATCTCGCTTGAATAGTTGTTTGCGACTTCAATAATGAAATAATCGTTTTCAATGTCTTCCATGCTTTTCTGCAAAACACAGTGACCTTGTTTCAGAATCAACACATCAGTTAATAGGTGTTCGATCTCTGAAACCTCGTGGCTTGCAATGATCATGGCGCGTTCACCATCATAAAACCACTCTAATAAATGACGATAAAAAGTATCGCGGTACAGCAAATCTAAGCCCAGCGTTGGCTCATCTAAGATCAGCACTTGAGTGTCGGTCGCGATGATGACCGCAAGGTGAAGTTGTACCTTCATTCCCTTAGAAAGCTGCTTAATAGTAGAAGATAGATTTATGTTGGTGCTACTTAATACCTGCTCTGCTTTTTGCCTGTTGAAGCTAGGATGCACACCTTGGGTATATCTAAGAAGTTGTTTCACTGTCATCCATTCTGGCAACACGTTCACATCTGAAATATACGATAAGTGCTGCATGAGCGCTGCGTGCTGGTGGATAGGGTGGTAGCCATTCACCTCTATTTCGCCTTGATAGTTGTGACCACCAAGCAGTGATTTGATCAGAGTCGATTTACCCGCGCCATTGTGGCCCAGCAGACCAAGAACTTGACCTGGCTTTAGCTCAAAGCTGATGTTCTCGACACCCACTTGATTTGAATAGGTTTTGGTTACGTTTTTCACGGAAAGTAAAGTACTCATGACTTGTCCTTTATATGTTGTGCTAGCTGTTTCACGAGTTCTTCGACACTCATATCAATGATGCCTAGCGTCTCAGCGATGGCTGGGATCTGTGTGTTGATGAATGACTGGTGTGCAGACTCTTTCAATTTTTGAAGTGCCCCTTCGGCCACATACATGCCTTGGCCGCGTTTTTTCTCTACCAAGTCTTCATCCACCAGTAACTGATAGCTTTTCATGACAGTAAGGTGGTTGATCTTGAGATCGGCAGCAACCGCACGCACAGAGGGTAATGCTTGTTGCTCTAACCAAACACCTTGAAGAATTTGGTCACTGATCTTTGCGGCAAGTTGCCTAAAGATCGGTTGGTCGTCTTTCCATTCGGTCATAATTAAAACTGCATGGTGATATACATATGTATAACACTAAACTATTTATTAGAATTGGCAAGCTCTTTATTGGTATGAGAGGGAAACGAATAGAAGTGCTAACGGTAAAATACAGAACGCGGGAAAGATGTTGAAGTCGCGGTCATTTCGCTTCGGTTTATCTTTGGATGTTAATTTGGTAGCTGTTGGTGGTTCGATGAAAGGTTATGTAATACTTTTCCTGTGAGCTCTGAAATAGTTATCGTTTTATGACTAATTTCAGTTGCCTTAATTGAGCTCACAGGTGGTTAAGATCGATAAAGCGATCAGTAGATTGTACTTTGAGGTCTGCTGTATAAGTAACCTTGATGCAAGTTGTAGCCAAGTTGACACAAGATGTATTGTTGTCTGCGAGTTTCGACACCTTCGTAAATCATGGTGATGTTTGATAGGCGCCCAATTTCTGAGATGTTGAGCAACACGCCTTGATGGTGATCCCCAGACTCAATGTCTTTGACAAAACAACGGTCCAGTTTCAAGTAGGTTGGGTCAATAGTGCTAATGATTTCGATGTTATTGTTTCCTGTACCAAAATCATCTAATGCGATCGTAATTCCCAACTTTTTGATCTCTTTGATGTTATCTATAACTTCACATCCGTAGCCGATATTGGAGTATTCGGTTATTTCGACAACAAATTCGTTCGCTTCCATCGCCATTAAGTGCTCTTTAATCTTCGTAAAGTTGGCACCGACTAAAGAGCTAGGGCAGACATTAACGCCATAAATTTCGTGGCTATTGTGTAACTTGGCATTTCTGACCGTTTCAATGATCAAAATAGTATGGAAAGTGAGTAAATTGGTACGTCTCATTGTGTCGATGAAGCTTAAGACCCCAACGTTACGGACTCGAGTCAACAGCTCATAATATAAAACGCTGTTGTCTTCAGTGTTAATGATGGGTTCCTCTTCACAGGAGATATGCCTCCAACGAAGCAGGTATACGACGAAGCCAATAATATAAGAGTGATATAGAAGTGCTGCTAGCAGCAGTGATAGTATGATCCACAATGCGACGATGTCATCGCTGTAGAACGTAATGGATGCACCTGTAGGCAAAGAGGCTTGATAAATCGACTGACTATTTCCACCTAGATTCAAAATATAGTAACCATCCTTTTCGATAGTTACTGAATCAATAAGCAGTGGGATTAACGAATTTCTGTAGCGTGCTTCGATAGCGCGCTTAGCAATACGAGCGGTGAGATCAATATTTTGCTCAGGGAGCACGAATCGTGAATAAGCGAAGTCCAAGCTATTGTAAAATTCGTCAATTTTATCGAGCTCCACTCTTTTTGAGCGTGTGGTGGAGATGTAGCATGAGCCGGAGGGGGTCGTCATCACAATCGAATCAAGATTGAGAGAATGTCTCATCGCGTGTACAGAACCATCGCTTCCGCAGCCATAATTCATGATCTCTTCTACTATAAGCTTAGTGTTTTCACTGTATTCGTCTGCAATCTTTGTCGTGTAAAGGATTTGGAAAAGGTAAACAACGAACAAGAAAAATGCAGAAACTGTGAATACAACGACCAGAGCTCTGATGAAATCTCGGTGGTAAGTGTTGAACATCAGCTTTAACATTTTGATGTGGTTTGGCTTAAATTTGTTGATATTGTACTTTGGGGTTATGCGGTCTGCTGAGCTTTTATCGAGATCAATAAAGTAACCCACTTTATAAAGATTAGAGATAAGTTCATTGTCGTTATTCACTTTTGCTTTCTTGCAGAGATTACGATACTTCTTTCTTATTGAAGCGATAATGTTTTTTAATGCGTATAGGCTGAACTCTTCATCAAAATGTGCTTTAAAAGATTCTTCAACATCTCTCGCGGATTGCGGGTTTGATATTGATGAGTTTTCAATTAAGTATTTAAATACGAAACTCTCTTTACTATTTAGACTTTCCTCTGATATCTTATTACTGTTTCTTTTTATATAGATCTTTTCTTCATTATAAATAAGTTGCAAGCTCTCATTATTGTTGTTTATATTGAAAGAACAGTGCATAGCTCAACTCCTAGGCGATCGTTGTTATATTTTCGTGATTGATGTGTAGTGACTGGGATTTTCATTCAACCCAAGAGTCCTTTCTAAATAACATAACTAAAATGTCACCATTCTCTCTCAAGATGTTGATATTAATCGCAGAATTCTGACTTTAATGAAAGGTTATGGAGATGTTCATCCAAAACCTGAATTTATAAATAAAAGCCGATGATTTACAAGGGATAAAGAGGATTTATCCATTTGTTTTAGCATTTATCCATTTCTCGCGTTACATTTTGCCGTTTTCATGTCGATATTTAGGGTTTGCTAATTTAGATGTTGTTTCTATTATCAAGGTTTATTGTTATGTGAGATTTATCAGAAATTTTCAGGATAAAATTAATTTATTAATATTTACATTACTAATTAGGATGTATAAAATTTAAGCTAATACTTTAAACATACTAGTTTTACGGTATTGATTTAAATATAAATATATTTTGTGTGGGTAATTTATAAAAATGGATTTGAAGGGGTTTCATTGGTTGGAGAGTATTGTGCTGATCTTAAGGGTAGATAATTTTAAATTTAACGTAGAATACGTATTGGCTGTATTTTGCTAGCACGTGCATTGCCTTGGATATTTAATAACTTCACCATCGAAGCGGCGGAAATCAACCCTAGAATTAATAAACAGGTGATAATTTACAATAAAGTGAAGCCACGTTGTTTTCTCATTTTCTTTAATTTCTTCTTAATATACAATTATAGGCAAAGGGTAATCTAAAAACTTATATCATTACAGTTAGTAGGTATAATGTTTGAGCTGTTTTCTTATCGTTTTTTTAACTATATTAAACAGTTGCTTATGAAACATTGTAATCTTGTATTTGCTTATGCAAGCCTTTGTAAGCGTGACTTATGTGTGTAACAAGTGGTCACTAAGAAAGCGATTTTCTACTTCACTAGATGGTATAGGCTTGCTAAACAAGAATCCTTGCAAGTACTGATAACCACACTCTACTAAGAAAGCCTTCTGTGTTTCTGTCTCGACTCCTTCTGCAATCACTTTGAGCCCTAACTTTTCACATATAGCATAGGTCGCTTGAACAATAGCCTTACTCCCTTTGTGTGACCCGTGGACAAAGCTTTTGTCGAGTTTAACGGTACTAATGGGTAAGTCATGGAGCATTGAGAGCGATGAGTATCCGGTGCCAAAGTCGTCTAGATGAAGTTCTACTCCTAGCTTAGAAATGTCGCTTAATGCTTGTCTAACTTCACCATGTTTAAAAATCATTGACGATTCAGTGATCTCAAGTGCGATATTCTGAGGTTGTATGTTGTAGAAGTTGAGCATCGCAGATAGTTGTTGGGCGAAACTTGCGTGCATCTGGATACTAGAGATATTGATGCTCATCATTAACTGATTATCAAACTCTCTATGCCACATCGAAAGCTGTTTTAGCGCAGAATTAAGAACCCACCTCCCAAGCGGTACAATTTGCCCAGTTTCTTCCGCTAAGGTAATGAATTCATCAGGGCCAATGTCACCTAAGTCTTTGTCAGACAATCGGAGTAGAGCTTCAAACCCTTTCACTTTATTACTGTTAGTGTTCATGATGGCTTGGTAGTGCAAGTTGAGCTCATCATTTTCTAAGGCTTGGGCCAAGCGATGACGGATTTCAGCTTTGCGGTGAAGAGTTTGTGCTAAGTCGGGAGTGAATGTCTGAAAGCGATTTCGACCATTCGCTTTGGCTATGTGCATCGCCATTCCCGCTTGCTTCAACAGTGATTCTTGATCAACGGCGTTATCTGGAAAATGTGCGGTACCAATACTGCATCCTACTGACAGCGTTCCAATACCACTGATATGAAAGCTCCGGTTTAATGCATCAATAATGCGAGAACAGAGTAGTGGGATATTATGATTACGGCAGTTATGAGCGATTACAATGAATTCATCGCCTCCAAATCGGCCGATCATGCAGGTTTCATCTACCAGTTGTTTAAGACGCTCACCAACTTGTTTGAGCAATTGGTCACCGGCACTGTGTCCATACGTATCATTGACTAATTTGAAGCCATCAAGATCGACGAACATTAGTTCAAATGGCGCACGGTAGGCGATGCTGGTTTCCAATAAATTAGTAATGCCCCGCCGATTATACAGTTCGGTTAGACAATCGTGTTCAGCGTTGTACTTAGCCTTTATCAGGCGCTCTTTTTGCTTTGTTGTGCATGTCAGGTTTAGCAGTAATTCACTTTTATCGAATAGCCATTTGCCTTGAACATCAAAGTGATGAGTCTTTTCATCAATTTTACAACTGACTTCTTCTAAAATCTCTCCCCCCTTACGAGCGTAAAACAACCATTGTGCAGCGATCTCTTCGCTTGAAACGAAATCAGAGAGGGTAGTAAATGGGCTACCATAGTTTTGGTAAAATGCTGAGTTAGCGCTCACTACTTTTCCTGACTTATCAAATAGGAGGGATAGGTTCGCACCGTCAGAGCATGCTAGATCATGTTTGAGGCTGCCTTCTTCAGCTATGACTTGAACTAACATACCGGTACGGTCATCGGGCAGTGGAATCCCAGAAAACAAACATAATGCCCGTTTAGAAATGTATCTAGGTGTGAAATTCCACCATGTCTTGATGCTTTCATTGCGCAGAAATTGCCTTTGGTATTCTTCCAGTGTTGCCTCTATCGCTTTTGACATCTCTACACTAAAATCGCGAGATGTTAGCTCAAATAAAGACTCCGATTCCCACAAAGGGAGGGCACTGGTATTTGCCCAAGTTATTCTTTTATTATCAATGTCATAGATCCAGATTGGACATTTGAGATGTTCGAAAGGTTGATAACTGGTCATCATGTTGAGCTCTACATACTGATTTTTTGGTCGCACGATGCCTACCGAACTCATTCATTCAGTTGGTCGCGTATTCAATTGGATTCTGGCGTTTAATAGCCAATGCGAAACCGTGTGTTAATGAAAGAATCTATGAAAGGAAAAGCAATATTTTCAATGAGAACACGTGTTAAAGGTTTAGAGATCGGATGATCTTGGTGACTTTACCGTTTGGATTGGTTTCGATGGCATAGCCTTTCTTATCATCAAAAATTTCACCATCGATGAAGTGCCACCCGTTAGAGACCTCTAAGGTTTCTTTAGTGAAATTATCGTCGAACATAGAATGGTTTGGGTATACCGTTTCAATGGCTTCGAACAACAGTTGAGCTTCATCTCTATTGGTAGCCGTAAAGTCTTCTTTTAGGCACATTGTTAACTCCGGTAGAGGCTGAGTGGTAAAGGGTTCTGTCATTGACCCCAACACACCGTTATACGAGTAAAAGCGGTAGGATCCCGAATTACTTTCACTGCCGTCCGGTGATTTGATGTAAGGCGTTGCATTATAAAAGTCACAGGTGAAGACCATCTTTTGAATAATGCTGCTTTGTGAGATGACTTGAATGTCTATCCAAGACTTAACTTGATCTTGAATCTTACTGACCATTTCTTGCGAATGGGTATCAGCAGCGAGTGGTGTTGATACGAAAGTAGCAGTAGTCAGTAGTAATGACAGTGATTTAATCATTTGAAAAGTGGCCCTGTGAGGAAAGTCATTATTGCAAAATATTGTCTCTATTTGTTATTTGATTGGATGTTACTTGAAGAATATATGTCTTAACAGACGGCGCCTTCTTTCTAACAATCTAAAATACTGCAATGGAAATGACGCAACCGTTTTTATTGCGTTTTTGGTATTCTTGATAAGATTTATAATCTTTTAATTTCATATTTTATGGTGATATTAACTAGTATATAGGTGGTGTATGGATGGTTGATTTGAACGGTTGTTGTAAAGATCTGAAATGTAAGTGTGAGTAAGAAAATAAAGCAAATGTAAGGGCTGTAAAGTTACTTAAAAACTCGAGGAGGTATCCGCTCTAAACTACGGAATTTACGTAAATTAGAGTGAACTGATAGCTCATTGCTATGCTTTGTAAATGTATATTTACAAAAATGATTATTATGTTTTGCGTACGGTAAAATCGATACTCTAATAACAATATTGATGATATATGATCTGTATATATACTGCCTTTGCTTTTAATTAATACGGGTGATATGAATGTTGAAAACCAAAGTGCTCATTGTCGAAGATGACCAAGAGATAGCTCGTTTAACTACACTTTATCTTGAAGCTGAAGGCTACAATGTTAGCGTTGTTCATGAGGGTAATTTTGCTCTTGATGCAATCCGAAATATCGAACCAGATTTGGTCTTATTAGATTTAATGCTTCCAGGTATGAATGGTGCACAGATTTGTCGCCAAGCTCGTGAGTTTTACAATGGGATGATCTTGGTCTTGACGGCTTCTGCTGATGAAATGAGCGAAGTAAGCTTATTCAAATTTGGTGCAGATGATTATGTTGCGAAACCGATTCGTGGTCATGCGTTATTGGCGCGAATTGAAGCGTTATTACGCAGAGCTTCTCCTGTTACTGCTTCTATAGAATCTGCCCCTGAAAAGCAGTGTGATATCGTGATCAACACGACCGCCCAAAGTGCTACTCTGTATGGACAAAACCTCAAACTTACTTCTGCTGAGTTTGAAATCTTAAACCTTCTGGTTAATAACATCAGTCAAGTCGTTACTCGAGATCAATGTTGTCAGTTGTTTAGAGGGATTGATTACGCCTTCAATGACCGTTCGATTGATATGCGAGTCTCTGGTTTACGACGAAAGTTACGTATTCATGCAAAAGATAAGCAGTTGATCCGTACGGTTCGTAATAAGGGATACATGTTAGTTGCGTAAATTCATAGCGGCGAAACTTCGCTCTGTTTCAATGTTTGCCCGCTTGTATCTTGGGATTGTTGTGGGCATGTCGGCAACGATCTTTTTGTTTGTGAACCTAGGCGAAGGCCACATGCGAAGAACTGAGATCGAAACCTTCCTGAATGATGGTATTTACTTCGTTGAGCAGTATACCCGTCAACATAATCAAGAAAACTCTCTGTATAAAGAACTCGACAGAACAGGCTACCAACAATTTTATATTTTCAATTTACGTCTGTTAGATAATTGGTCGGGAGAGGCTCCTTGCCAACGATGCGAGTTATTTACTACTTTAAACGGTGTGCCAATATACCTTAGTGATAACAATCTGTATTCGGCGGTATTCCAACTTCCAAATTCTAAATTTAGTTTCGCATTTAGTGAGGTAGGGGATTTCTTCTCTCCTGAAATTGAATGGTATGAAGATTCAGAAAGGAATTTTTTGCTTGGGCTTTTGTTGGCCGTGATTGTCTCAATTGGGGCGAGTGTCTACTTACCTGTGAGGCGTTTTCAAGAAAGAATAGAATTGTTGGTTGAGAAGCAGAAACAGTTTGGCAAGGGGAAGCTCAGTACTCGCTCTGACCTCGACGACATTCATCCTGTGTCTGATTTAGCCTGCAGCTTTAACTTTATGGCGGAAGAGATCGAGAGCAAGGTGAAACAAAGCCACATCTTTGCTCAAGCTATCCCACATGAAGTGCGAACTCCGCTGAGTCGTATTCAATTGGCAACTGATATTTTGAGAAGAGGCGCGCCTGATCATCATCAAGCGCTTTTCGATGATATTGATACTTACATTGAAGATATCAACGATCTCACTTCAGAAATCATCATGCTGTCAAAATTGAATGTCATGGACAACTCATTCTTTGAACTGGTTAAAGTGACCTCTGATCTTCATGAGTACTGTCTCGATCGGACTCGTTATTCGCAGTTAGATGACGTGACCTTTGATTCCAAAGTAGGTCAAGATTGCAAGATTAAGTGTGACTGCTCGATGGCACGTTTGGTTTTCGATAATATTCTAAAAAACGCTGGTAATTACACACACGATAAAGTGTGGATGACACTGGATGAGAATTCAGAAAATTGGTTGGTGGTTATTGAAGATAATGGTTCAGGAATCCCAGAGGACAGGCGTGATGATGTGTTTCTTCCGTTTGCGCGCCTAGATTCAAGCAGAGCTTCTACAACAGGTGGCTTGGGGTTAGGGCTTGCTATTGCCATGTCGGCGGCTAAAAAACTCACTTGGGATATCAAAGTCAACGATAGTAGATATGGTGGCGCTAAATTTAGTATTGTGATTCCTAAGTGCATATAACGGGTTGATTTAAGAGCTACTTTGGTTCATAAAATAACAAAGTCACGGTTCAATATTGTGGCTTTGTTATTTTTAATCGACATGTGTTTATCGCTTTGAACGATGTAGGCCATAAATAGCATGGTCTATGATTCGGCCATTCAAGTTCTCATTACGAGTGATGATACCTTCTAACGTGAATTGTAAGCGCTCACAAACTTTACGGCTGCTCATGTTCTCAGTCGCGGCTGATATTTCAATCTTTTCCATATCTAACTCTTCGAAAGCAATCTCAATCAGTTTTTGAACTACACGAGTGACAATACCTTTGCCTTGTTTAGTCTCTGATAACCAATAGCCAACCGTTACCTTCTTTGTACTGTGGTCAATTGTATTGAAGCTGCAGTTTCCGACGACGTTGCCTTTATAAATAATCGCACATGTCATGCTTTTACCTTCAGCATAATCGTGTAACGAACGTTGAATGAAGATTCTAAAGTCTTGCGCTGTTTTACAGTGTGGTGGCCACGCAAGCCATTGGCTTAGGTACTCGTTTTGGCTCTGTGAGATTTCCGCGTAATGAGAGGCGAAATTCTCTTCAACCAATGCGATGGATAGTTCGTTATCTATTATAGTCTTAAACATGTCTTTCCCTTTTTGGCTGTTTTGCTCAGTGAATATTTGCCAGCAGAATATAATGTCGGATGATTTTCAATATGCAACCAATTGTGGCACGAATTTTTCGTGATACGTTAGGTCAATCACGAAACTCATTAATCCTCACAATAATTGTGTATATAATCATTAACTATGCATTAGTATTAGCAACCTAAATATATAAAAACTATAAAAATTCTAGGCTTAATTAATGAATCTACATTGCCAAAATGTAACCGTAGACCTAAGGAAGGCTCTATTTGGTATAGCGAAGGCGCTTGATAACGTCGGTTTTGAAAGCAAAAACCATGGACAAAGAGTGGGCTATATCGCCTATCGGTGTGCTTTGAGTGTAGGGTGGGAAGAAGAGCAGGCGCAACTCGCGTTTTCTCTAGGCTTAATTCACGATTGCGGTGTGTCACAAATTGACGAACAACTCAGTTTGACCTCAGTGTTTATTCCAGACTCAAGCTACCACCATTGTCAAAAGGGCTATCAGATTCTAAAAGAGTGCCCCGTCCTTTCAATCTTCTCTAAACCTGTACTTTATCACCATACTCCTTGGATTGAGTTAAAGACAATGCCAATCAGCGAGCTGGAAAAAGAGTTGGCTGCAATTGTGATGCTAGCCGATAGAGTAGATTATCTTTACGGTGTCACTTCTTCAGATCGTTACGGAAACCTGACACCAGATGGCAAGGCGAGCATTATTGAACGTTTGACTGAACAAGCCGATGAGATGTTTGAAACTAACCTCGTTCAACACATGTGTGAGTTAGTTGATTTAGATGATTTCTGGTTTTCGATGGAGATCCCTTACATCGAAAATATGAGGGATAATTTTGAGCCAGTCCCCTTCTTTTCTCAACAAATGTCATTGGATGAGACGGTTGCCTTTGCTGAATTTATTGCTAATGTTGTGGATACCAAAAGTTCGTTTACTTTTAAGCACTCCTTGAAGGTTGGGCAACTTTCAGAATATTTAGCCAAACAGCTTGGTTACTCCTACACCACTCAACGCAAACTCTATTTAGCAGGGTTAGTTCACGACATTGGTAAATTGCAAACGCCAGGTGATATTCTCCATAAGCCTGACTTACTGACTGATGAAGAGTATTGCTGTATTAAGAGGCACGCCACGGACACTCGATTCGCGTTGCAGGAACTGTTTAGCTCACCTCAGGTTTGTCAGTGGGCATCGAATCATCATGAAAGGTTAGATGGATCAGGCTACCCTATGGGAAAAACCGCTGAAGAGTTGGACCAACCGAGTCGAATTGTTGCTGTGGTGGATGTTTTCCAAGCATTAACGCAATCTCGACCTTATCGTAAGGGAATGACACTACAAGAGGCTCTCGCTATCTTAAGAGCTTATGTTGATAGCTATAAGTTGGATCGAGAAGTGTTTGAGTGCCTTGAAAAACACGCACAATATTGCTTTGAATTATCGACTGATAAAAGAATGTATGCGTTTTGATGTTAGTGGATGCTGAAAGCAGTAAAGCATTTGTAAGTCATGTTCGAAGATAAATGACTAGACAATAAAAACAGAAAAGCGATGGCCGAGGCTATCGCTTTTTAATGGGGGCTGTTAGGAGATAAAGATTAAGATCTATAGAGCAAATTAGTATCGTTTTAAGATCTCGATGATCTCTTGCTCTGTTTCCGCTGCAATGATGGCATCAATGTCATCATCATTCTGGAACAACTCTGATAGCGCCATAATGGTATGGATATGGCTATCTGAATCCATTGCAGCCAGAGTAATTGAAAGGTAAACGTCACCGTTGTCTTCCGACTCTAAATCAACCCCTTTCTTGAACACGGTCACTTGCAGTGATGCCTCGTTCACACCATCTTCAGGGCGAGCATGAGGCATCGCAATCTTTGGTGCTAGCACATAGTACGCGCCAATGTCTTTATGCTTTTGTTTAATAGCATCAACATAGCCTGCCTCGATTTTGTTGTGTGCTAGCAGTCTTGAACAGGTCACATCAAGCGCAGCGTCAACGGTTAGGTTCTCGTCAGAGTTGATGATAACGCCTTGGTTACCAATTAAATCAAACAGGCTCATGAAACAATCCATCCTAGAATCAGACCAACAACGCCGAAGTCGAAGTCAGCAAATGTTGTTGCTTCAAGACCAAGGCCACCCAGTACTGGAAGTAGCAGCATCGGTAGGAAAGAGATACATAGACCTTGCGTGAATGAACCTAGAATTGCACCACGTAGACCGCCAGTAGCGTTACCGTAAACACCAGCTGCGCCACCAACGAAGAAGTGAGGAACCACGCCTGCTACAATTATGGTCCAGCCAAGCGCGCCTTGAACAGCCATTGCTAGTAGGCCAGCTGCGAAAGAACAAAGGAAACCGATAAGTACCGCGTTTGGCGCTACAGGGAATACCATAGGGCAATCAAGAGCAGGTTTTGCACCCGGTACTAGTTTGTCCGAAATACCTTTAAATGCAGGAACGATTTCAGCAATTAGCATCTTCACACCTTGCAGTACGATGTAAACACCACCCGCAAAGATGAGAGATTGCATGAAGGTGAAGACAACCCAGTTCTGACCACTTGATACCGTTTCTACAAACTCACCGCCAGCAATAATAGACGCAAGCATGAAGAATATAGCCATGGTTGTTGCAACAGCAACAGGCGTATCACGTAGGAACATCAGGCTTTTAGGAACTTGAATATCTTCCGTTGTTTTCGATGTGTCACCAAACTTGCTACCAATGAAACCAGACACGATGTAAGAAAGGGTAGAGAAGTGACCGATAGCCAGTTGATCAGTACCCATCACTTTCTCTGTGTACTTTTGGCCTAGTGCTGGCATCACAACCATCAGTGTGCCCACAATGAGCGAGCCGATTGCGACTAGAGCAGTGCCTTCAATGTTTGCTGTAGACAAAATTACGGCTACTAGCATAGACATGAACATTGTGTGGTGACCCGTTAAGAAAATATATTTTAAAGGAGTAATACGAGCCAATAAAATATTCACAACGAATGCGAAGAACATAATTAGAGCCATTTCATAACCGAATGCTTCTTGTGCTAATGCAACAATTGCTTCGTTATTTGGAATAACACCACTTACGCCAAAAGCTTCAGTAAATACAACCGAAAAATTATTTAGTGCGCCAACAAGAGCGCCAGCACCAAAACCTAAAATTAGGAAACCCATCACGGTTTTAATTGTGCCTTTTAAAATGGTGGAAATATCTGCTTTTTGTGCAACAAGGCCAATGAAAGCAATTAAACCTACCATGATTGCTGGCTCTTTTAATAAGCCAAGCATGAACTCGAAAAAGTTTTGCATAAATTTGACCTTACATGAAAGTTTTTAATTGTTCTTCGATGGATGCTTTGTCAAAAATATTTTTAAGGCTGATGATATTCTCTTTTCCGCCTTCTTTTAACTGGTTTGCAACATCTGTTGCTGCTACCCAAATATCAGCATTACTTGAAGCCGCAGATGATAGATCTTCATGATCGACTTCTGCTTCAAAACCCATTTTTTTAGCGACTTCTTTTACTGCCATTTCCATCATAAGTGAAGTACCAAGGCCATTACCGCAAACTACAAGGATCTTTTTCATAATATTTGTCTCAATTGGATTTTAAAGGTTGAGAAGCTTCGTTCTCTTATTGTGTGAGAGCATAGTAATGGAAATATTACGAATTCAATAAGATCTCCATCACAAAGTCAAAATGAGATTGTGATGGGGGTCTCGTTAATTTTCAGCAAAGATACAGAGTGAGACTTTGATCAAATTTAACTTTTTTATTCGAATATGCAATGTATTTTATTCAAAGAGATTGGCTTATTTATTTGAGGCGTGCGGGTGTGAACATCGAGCGGCTTTATTGAGGAAAATAGACAATTAATCGTATCGACCGTAATCGGTAAGCATTTTCTTGAGCATGCTATTAACGTCTTTGGTCTTTTTGCTTCTTTTTGTTAATTGGCTAAGTGAGGTTGGTTTTGGATTTTCAATTTTTTCATTATCTATATCTTCAAGCTTGTCTTTCATTTTTTGTACTGCGGGTAAGAGCATGCGAATTTCTTCATTATTCGCATTGGTCAGCACAACAATATTTTCAGATTCGACTTGGGTGATAGTAAGAATACCGTGTTTTACAGATTCAACTTGTTCACCAACCATAATTGACTCAGGAGCTACTGAACGATCGGTAAGTTGACCTGTACGTAATTTCGCCGCACTAATAGCGCGAATATTTCCAGTATTTTCAAACGCAACAATAACAGTATGTGTATTGTAATATTCAACTACTGTCACATAGCCGTGTCTATTTGTTTTGAATCTAGCTCCATTGTTCATGTCGTGCGGAGCTTCCATTTTCTTCACGTGTGTCCTCTCTTCGTTTTGATGGCTGTTATATCTAATCAGCTCTAATTTTTATAGATAATGAATGGGTGAGTTAATACAAAGTATATACGCATCTAAACTTAAGATGAATCTTGAAGTGGCGGTAAATGAGGCACAACACAGAAAAGGGGTAATAATTACACAGAATTAACTGCACAATTACTCTGCTCACTACAAGGCATAAACATCTCGCGCTCATTTCATAAAGCTTGTTTACAAGTGACTGTTAGGTAGCTTTTTATTAGGTAATTGGTCAATAAATACAGGTAAATATGTGATGAAATCTGCATTGATAGTAGTTTTGTAAATTATTGATTTAATGAATGTTTACTGATTGCGTCTGTTTTTGTTAGAACATCCTATTCAAAACAATAAGATAGGTAAATATAATGAAAAAACTCGTCAGTTTACTGCTCGTTGCAGTATCGCTTGGGCTTTCTGGCTGTGCAACTGTATTAACTGCGGAACAAAGTGCTCCGCAATTGAGTGTGGTCCCACAAGAAAAAGCGCTGACTATTGCTGTCATTGATAAACGTCCATACGTTCTAGACCAAGATAAAGAACCAAAGTTTGAGGGCATCATTCGCAGTTCATTTGGGATACCTTATTCATATAATACGGCGACTCAGCAACCAATGTCTCAGTTTTTGACTGATAGGCTCGTTGCAGGCTTAAAGAAGCAGCAAGTGACGGTGGACTCAGTCGAGACGACACCAAACGAAGACATCACAAAAGTCGTTGAGCAGATGAAAGCGTTCGACAATAAATCTATGATGTTCGTCTTGAATGAATGGAAGTATGATTTCCACGCGTTCACAGATAACTCTTGGTACAACGTTAATGTGATTATTTATGATGAAGCCGGTAAGAAGTTACTGAGTAAAAACTTCCAAGGTGAGAATGATGTTCCGGATGGCGGCGCGATTATCAATGAGATGCAGCTTATCTATAAACAGCGTTTTGAAGAAATCTTTCAAGATGTTGAAGTAAAAAGTGCTTTGCTAAACTAGTTACTGGTATTTTCTTTTATATTCTAGAAAAGCCACGTCCTGTGGCTTTTTATTTTAACAATAGATCTAGTTAACTTATATCTGACTGCTCCGGTCGATCTCACCGATAAACACTCCGTTTTGCGCAATCCTTAACCGCGCGATCGTTTGCGTCAAAATATGTGATGAAAGTCTCATTTAACTGTCTATACTTCTCTTCCGGTTTTAAGCCGGTGCTTAGCCAATACAAGCCGTCACATGGATATGTGAATGACCCCACGGACCGGACCAGCTACGTTCCACTGCTTGTATAAGGTGATCTTTACATGAACAACTCGTTGTTACATTCGCTAACTTTGTTAGCTCCTTCATCGCGTAGCGTTTTGCTTGCGGTTCTTTGTCCTATTCCTTTGATGTCATTTATTTGGCTCATGTTCACTCTTTAAGGGCTACTAGGACACATTATGAATATTCTATTTGGTCTTGTCGGTGTGATTGCACTGATTGCTTGTGCGTGCTTGTTATCTGAAAGTCGTTCTGCGATTAACTGGAAAACGGTCTCTCGTGCACTATTACTTCAAATCGGTTTCGCAGCCCTAGTGTTGTATTTTCCATGGGGACAATTGGCACTAACGAGCATGAGCAACGGTGTTTCTAGCCTGCTTGGTTTTGCGGACGCTGGTATCGCTTTTCTTTTCGGTGATCTAGCCACTGATGGTTTTATTTTCGCAGTTCGCGTACTTCCAATTATCATCTTCTTCAGTGCTTTGATCTCCGCGCTTTACTACTTAGGCGTAATGCAAAAAGTGATTCAAATTCTTGGTGGTGCCGTGCAGAAACTGCTTGGTACCAGTAAAGCAGAATCTTTGGTCGCTACGGGCAACATCTTCCTTTCTCAGGGGGAGTCTCCTCTTCTTATTCGACCGTTTTTAAAATCTATGACTCGTTCTGAACTGTTTGCCGTCATGGCTGGTGGTATGGCATCGGTTGCGGGTAGCGTGCTAGGTGGTTATGCCGGATTAGGTGTTGAGCTTAAATACCTTATCGCAGCAAGCTTCATGGCGGCTCCTGGTAGCCTTTTAATGGCGAAGATCATTGTTCCTGAGCGCAGTACGCCAAGTGATTACGAGCACATTGAGCTAGATAAAGCAGACCAAAGCAATGTGATCGATGCACTGGCAAGTGGTGCAATGAACGGTATGAAAGTGGCAGTCGCTGTCGGTACTATGTTGATAGCCTTCGTGAGTGTGATTGCGATGGTAAACACAGGATTAGAAAGCTTGGGTGAAACGTTTGGTTTTGCGGGTATTACGCTGCAAGCTATCTTCGGTTACCTGTTCTCGCCTTTAGCATGGCTCATTGGTATCCCGAGTGATGAAGTTTTGATGGCGGGTTCATACATCGGTCAGAAGATTGTAATGAACGAGTTTGTTGCTTTCATCGATTTCGTTGAGAACAAAGCGCTGTTATCTGAACACAGCCAAGTCATCGTGACGTTTGCTTTATGTGGCTTTGCTAACATTGGCTCTATCGCAATTCAGCTGGGTTCAATCGGTGTAATGGCACCAGAGCGTCGTGCTGAAGTGGCAAACTTAGGCTTGAAAGCAGTAGCTGCTGGTACGCTTGCAAACCTAATGAGTGCGTGTTTAGCGGGTATCTTCATCCTGCTTTAAGCGAGATTCAGTTGAAGCGAATATCTTTCTTGCGGATTCAACGTGAGAAGGGTGTCCGCTTTTTTGTGCCTGCTCGTTAAGTTGATTCAGATTCAAACTAACACTTTCATAGCTCTGCAGTGTACAAGGTTCACTCGGAAGAGTAATAGAGCAAGTCTCTCTTATCCTATATACTTGAATATCATTAGGTTGCGATTAATATCATTCTGTTTCGATTAAGCACATCCGTTTTCGACGAAGAATAATGGCAACCAAGTCCAATAAATCAAAGGTCTCCCCATGAACATGCGCGTTCTCATTGGTCTTATCACCGCCTTTATCGGCTTGTTTGCGATGGTTTATCTTATTGCCGGTGGTACTCAGTTTCCTATTTCTCAGTGGCCGCAAGAGGCTTATCTCGGTTTAGTGTTTAGCGTTGTATGGGGCACTGGCGTAGCGGCATCGGTAGCGTACTTTTTCTCGGCATTGGTATTTGTCACAGTTGCCGTGGTTTGCTATGCGATCGGTTATAAGATCGGTGGGTTCTTTTCAAGCAAACCGGAAGCTTAAACCATAAGTTCAAACAGACGACTCTTTGCACGTTCTTTTGGGGTTAACACTCGCCTTAACCCTCTCTTAACCCCCAACTCATTATCTTGTCTCCATTCTTACAGGAGACAAGAAGATGAAATTGAATCTTCCTTTAAAACATTCCCTTATTTCACTTGCTCTAATTGGTTTGATCGGTTGCACGACAACCAGTCAGACTGACTATGTTTCGCTAGCTGAGCAAAGCACTAATCAGACACAACAAAGCTTACTCGCAGAGCTGATTCAACTGGCTTCTAGTGATCAAGCGTCTACTCAACAAGATCTAGACGCTAAGAACCTACAACTCACCGATTTAGTGAACGCACCGGAGCTCGATCTCTATATCGAACGCGCTCTGAAGAACAGCCCAAGCCTCCAACAAAACATCACAGCACTCAAAATAGCCTATGCGCAGCAAGGTGTAACTTCAGGTGATCGCTTACCAACCGTCGATGCGAGCTTTTCTGGTCAAGCTGACGAGGGCACTAACGGTTCAAGCACCACTGAAACTTATACCACGGATGTCACCGTTGGTTGGGAGTTGGACCTATGGCAGAAATTAGCAGACACAAACAATGCAGCTTTAAAAGACATTGCGACGTCTCAGGCTAACCTTCAGGGCGCTCAAGATCTTTTGGTCGCGAGTGTGATGAGAGGTTGGCTTGATATCAGTTTGAAGCAACAGCTGGTCGATATTGAAACGCAGCGCTTGGTGATTCTAGAAAACAACGAAGAGCTAGTTTTAGAACGTTACCGCGCAGGGCTGGGTAGCCTTGAAGATTTAGATAACGCGAAAACGAGCAGCGCATCGACTCAGGCAACCTTGGCCGATTACCAAGAGCAACTTGCACAAAGTCGACGTGGGTTGGTTTTGTTAACGGGGCTGTGGAGTGGGGAGTCTGATGAAGCGTCTCTCACTGATCTCGGTTCATTTCCAACCATAATTAATCCATTAGATAACATTCCGACGCAAGATCTGGCAGGTCGTCCCGATCTGCAAGCGGCTTTCTTTAATATCGAAGCGGAAACTCTGCGTGCTGATGCCGCATATAAAGCAATGCTGCCGTCTATTAGCTTATCTGCAAGCCTAACCGATATGGCGGAGTCACCGAGTGAAGCGTTGCTTACCGGGCCTTTGTGGAGTGCGCTTGGCCAAGTATCCGCACCATTGTTTCAAGGTGGAAAGCTCAAAGCCCAAGCTGAGATTGCAGACCTGACTACAGAAACAAGCTACTGGGCTTACCAAGAAACACTGTTAAATGCGGTGAATGAAGTGGAAAACGCAATGGGGCAAGAATCTTCACTGACACTTCAACAGCAGCACCTAGCAAACGCATTAGTAAGCGCACAACGTAGCTTTGCCAGTTATGAAGAGAAATACCGTCAAGGTTTGGTCGATATTTTTGATCTACTTTCTGTTCAGCAACAAACCTACGACCTTGAAGCACAGCTAGCACAAACCATTTATAACCGTCTCGTAAACCGAATTGATTTAGGCCTAGCTCTGGGCTTGGGAGTATCCTCATGAAACTAAATACCATCACTATTGCAATTACTCTAGTTGCTGGTTCAAGCATCTTTGCAGCCCTTGCTTACAATGGTTCTCAAGTGCAACCTTCGCCTCAGAATACGAATGAACTGACAGTTTCAGATCCTCAAACTGAGTCTGTTACCACTAAGTCTATTGGAAGTAAGTCTATTGCAGTAAAGACTTTACCTGTTTCACAACAGCAACAGGTGTCGGTTGTTGCTGCAACTTTAGGCGATTATTTAGCGGAAGTTGTGGGCTATGGAGAAGCGAAGTCACGTTATGAACTGATGTTCTCAACAGAGGTGAGTGGTCGAGTCGAGGCGATCAGTTCACAGTTTGAAACTGGACAAGTAATCGGCAAAGGTGAGGTGATCGCCAATATTGATTCGACTAGCTATCAGCAAGCTGTGACAGAAGCAAAAGCGAATGTTGCTCAAGCTCAACTGGATTTATTAGAAGAACAAAGGGAAGGTGAACAAGCCAAATCTGAATGGAAACGTTCTGGTTTATCTGGCGAGCCTGATTCACCTTTGGTATTGCGTGAACCGCAATTAGCACAAGTCACCGCAGCTCTAGAGAACGCCAAACTCGAGCTAGCTAAGGCTGAACAAGACCTCGAAAAAACAACTTTGGTTGCCCCTTTTGATTCGTTGGTCGTGAGCCGTGATGTTCAACCCGGAAGCTATGCACAAACGGGTACTCAGATCGCTACGCTCTATAGCATTGATGAGGTTGAGGTATCAGTGCCGCTTTCTGAAAGCCAATGGTTGAGCTTACCAAACAGCGATAATTCGCAACTGAAACAGCAACCATGGCCAGTGACTCTGTCAAGTTCTGATGGCCAGTTCCAATGGCAAGGTTATGTCGAGCGAGTTGAGCAGCATTTACAGCAAGACACACGTCAACGTTCTTTGATCGTGAAAGTCGATAATCCTTTGGAACAACAGAAAGATCTTTACCCGGGCACATTTGTAAAAGCAACGATCTCTGGTAAACGACTCACTCAATTGTGGCAGCTTCCCGCTTCCGCAATTTCTCAGCAGGGCGACTTGTGGTTTGTCGATGCAAATGGCCAGCTTTCGAAATCAAACGCGAATGTGGAGTTTGAAAAAGGTGGTTTGATTTATGTCGATCCAACTAAGTTGAATAACCCAAACGTATCAAATAGTGACAGTGTACAAGTGGTAAAACGTCCATTAAGTAGCTTCAAAGTAGGTATGATCGTTCTGGCTAAGGCGGAGGGTTAAATCATGTCGAACGATAACCAAGCACGCGCTAACCAGACGTCGAGCAAGCCACATGCGGGTGCGATTGCCTGGTTTGCCAATAATTCTGTGGCGGCGAATTTACTGTTAATGGGTGTGATCATTACTGGTCTGATATCGCTTAACACGTTGCGTAAAGAAGCGTTCCCAAGTCTTGAGCCTGATGTCGTGTCGGTATCGGTCACCTATGACAGTGGCGACCCTATTCAAGCGGAAGAAGGCCTTGCGATTAAGATTGAAGACGCGTTAGAAACCGTGCCGGGCATTAAACGTATAACGTCAACTTCTGACGCGAACGGTAGCTATGTTTCTATTGAAAAAAACAGCACTTATGATCTTGATACTTTGTTGACTGACGTGAAGACCAAGGTTGATGCGATTAACAACCTGCCTGCCGACGCTGATAACCCAGTGATTGATAAAGCTCGAATGCAAGATCACGCCTTGTGGGTACAGATTTATGGTGATGCAGACAGAGCAACGCTGCAGAGTTTAGCTGAACAGTTGAAGTCAGACTTATTGAGCCAGTCTGCAATCAGTGATTTGGAAATCAAGGCCAAGGCTGACCCTATGATCTCGGTTGAGGTTGATGAAAACAAGCTTCAAGCTTATGGGTTAACACTGACCGACGTGTCAGAAGCAATCAATGCGGAATCTTCTGCAGCTATCTCGACCAGCCTTCGCAATGGTGAAAAAACCGTTCGTTTGAAGGTGTCTGAACAAGCGTATGAATTACAAGATTTTGATGCGATTCCTGTACTGACGACTACCGATGGCACTCAAATTACCTTGGGTGACATCGCCCATGTTGAAGACATGTTTGCTGATGATACTTTTGTGCTTTCTCGTTATAACCAACAGAATGCGATGGCTATTGAGATTGTGATGGATGAATACGGAGACGTAGTCAGCATTGTTGAACAGGCTCAACAAGTGGTAGATCGCTGGGAAAACAGCAACATGCTGCCTAGCGATGTCGAGATTGAAACGTGGTACGACAAAAGTACCATGATCAAAGATCGCTTGAGCCTATTGGTGAAGAATGCGTTAACGGGTATTGCTCTGGTATTCATCGTGTTAGCCATATTCCTTAATGTCCGTGTTGCTTTCTGGGTAGCCGCAGGTCTGCCGTTTGTATTCTTTGGCACCATGTTCTTCATGACAGATAGTTTCATGGGGTTAACCATTAATGAGATGACCACCTTTGGCTTTATTATGGCGCTCGGAATTGTGGTTGATGATGCCGTGGTGGTCGGAGAAAGTATTTACTCGACACGTAAAGAAGACGGGGACTCAATAGACAGTACTATTCGCGGTACGATGAAGGTGGCATCTCCAACCATATTTGGTGTTTTGACGACAGTCGTTGCTTTTCTGGCGCTTGCTAGCGTTGAAGGAAAAATGGGGCAGATTTATGCTCAATTTGGCACTGTCGTGACGATATGTTTACTGCTGTCTTTGGTTGAGTCTAAGTTCATTCTGCCTTCGCACCTTGCACACATTAATACTAAGCGAAGTGAAAAGAAGGGGATGTGGGCTCGTGTTCAACATACTGCCGATACTGGGCTAGGTTGGTTTAACAAGCGCATCTATTGCCCTGTGATTGAATGGGCACTAAAGCTGCGTTATGCCGTGGTGATGGTTTTCTTGTCACTGCTTATCTTGGTGTCCGGGTTGCCTATGACGGGCGCGGTTCGTGTGGCGTTCTTCCCAGATATGCCGGGTGACACAGTGACAGCCGATATGTCGATGCAAAACGATGCCAGCTTTGGTCAAACACAGCAGAACTTGTTGGTGCTTGAAGCGGCAGCAAAACAAATCGATGAAACACTGAGATCTCAATACGGTGCTCAAGGTGAACCATCTGAATTGCTTAGCCTTCAGGTTATCGCCGATGCTGATGATTCGGGTCAGGTAAGAATTGAGCTCGACAGTGACAGTGTTTACACATCCAATGAATTTGCAGATTTGTGGGAAGAAACAGTTGGCCAAATGGAAGGCGTTAAGAAGCTGAAAGTCTTGTCTAAAATGGAGATGGTCGACAACTTTAAAGTTGAACTGAAAGCGTGGAATGAAGAATCAGTAACGGCTGCGGGCAATGAGTTCTTAGCCAAACTGCAAACCATCGACGGTGTGAGTGGCATTGACCACAACTTGGACCTTGGTGAACCTCAGTATCGCTTTGAATTAACACAACAAGGCCGAGCATTAGGGTTTGATACTGCAAGTCTTTCACAACAAGTGTTACAAGCGTTTGGTGGCGACATCGTTCAGCAGTTCCAACGTGGTAAAGACGAGGTGAAAGTTCGAGTTCGTTACCCAGAATCCGATCGTCAAACCATTGCTGATATTAAGCAGTCTAGTGTCAGAACCAACGATGGTACTGTGGTGCCTTTAAGTTCGGTTGCTGAAGTGCATTCAGATTACCAAGTTTCAGAGATTACACGTATTGATAGCCAGCGAGCGGTTTATATTAGTGCTGTATTGGATAAAGATGTAGTTGCACCTGCAGAATTGGTTCATCAGTTGCAAGATACTTTGGTACCCAATTTAGAAGCGCAATACCCGGGGCTAACGGTGGACTTTGCTGGCGAAACCGAAGAGCAAGAAGAGACGGCCAGTTCCATGATGAGTATGTTTGTGCTCGCGATGATCGCTATTTATACCTTACTTGCTATCCCGTTGCGTTCATACATACAGCCAATGATCATCATGACCGCGATTCCATTTGGTATTGTCGGTGCAATCTTAGGACACTGGTGGAATGACTTAACAATCAGTATCCTATCGTTAAATGGTATTTTAGCGTTAAGCGGTGTGGTGGTGAATGATAGCCTGCTATTGGTGTCTCGTTTTAACGAGTTAATCAAAGAAAAAGGCAAGTCAGTTCACGATGCGATTGTGGAAGCGTGTTCTAGTCGTCTAAGAGCGGTGTTACTTACATCTGTCACCACGTTCGCAGGTTTGACTCCACTATTAAGTGAAACGTCTTTACAGGCTCAGTTTCTTATTCCTGCGGCCGCTGCGCTAGGTTACGGTATTTTGTTTGCTACGTTCATTACGCTGATTTTGACGCCAGCGCTATTACTGATTCAATGCGAAATTAAATCGCTGATACTTAAAGCAACTCACCGAGTTAAAGGCGTCGAGCAAACGGCTTAATAAAGGCTAAGCTAATGATGATATCTAGGCTGATGGCTGCCGAGTTAGTCTCAGAAATATCGGTCTAGATTCGTTACAGATCAAAATATTAAATCGCCGCATAACAAGCCACACTACAAACAATAATAGAGGTCGTCACGATGGCAGAATCCGTCACCAATAAACTCACAGATAAGCTCCAATTGCTTTTGGTTGAAGATGACCTCGATTTGGCTACTGCGGTTATTGATTACTTAGATTTGGAAGATATTCAATGCGACCACGCGGCGAATGGATTAGCTGGGCTCAATCTCATCGAAACAAACCGCTATGATGCGGTGATCCTCGATCTTAACCTGCCTAAAATGAACGGATTGCAAGTCTGTGAAAACCTGAGAACGCAAGGTATTGATATGCCTGTATTGATGCTCACAGCGCGGGATACCCTAGACGACAAGCTGATCGGCTTTTCCAAAGGGGCCGATGATTATTTAGTGAAGCCATTTGCGATGGAAGAGCTGATTGTTCGAGCGCAAGTCTTGGCCAAACGACGCAGTGGGCAGGTAAGTCGTTTATCCGTTTGCGACTTAGAAATCGACCTTAAACAACATCAAGCTTATCGTGCCAATTCTCCTTTAAAGCTTTCACCGACCGCATTGAAAATATTAGAGATCTTGATGCGCTCTAGTCCTACCCCAGTTTCACGAGAGACGATAATGCAAGGGGTGTGGGGGGACGAACAACCGGACAGCAACAGCTTAAAAGTACATATCTTTAATCTGCGCAAACAAGTGGATAGCGAGCAAGAGAATAAATTACTGCATACTATTGCTGGCAAAGGGTTTGCGATTAAGGAGTTACCTGAAAGATGAAGATTAGGCCAAGTTTAAGAATCTACGTCCTGCTGGCGATTTTGGTTACTGGAGTGACGACCATTCTGGTGCTATCGGCGTTGAGCATCAATTACTTTATCTCTGGGATGGATGTGGCTATGCGTGGCTCTATGATTGCTCAAGCTCAGCAAGAGGCTGTTAAGCCAGGTGAGCCAATGACCAATCAAGAGTTTACGGTTGCTACGCGCTGGAGCGATTTACCGCAAGGTATTCGAACTCATATTGAGCAGAGTAACGTTGAGTTAAACGTCATCTCGAAAAAGATTCTTGGCAAGTCGATATTTGCACCGCCAAAAGAAGGTTACTTTGTCATGAAGGTGATGAAGGGAGACGAAGTGCGTTACGTTTCGGCTGTGTTTGACCAAAGACAAGACCACTTTTTAGAAGACAAAGCATTGCCTCATTTTGTGACGATTTTTCTGACGGCGTTAGCCGCGATTATTCTGTTTTTTGCCATTTTAGTTTTGATACTACGAAAGGTAGCATCGCCCGTTGAACAACTAAAAAATTGGGCTAAATTGTTAGATAAAGATAACCTCTGCGAACCTACACCAGATTTTCATTTTAGTGAGTTGAATACTTTGGCAAATATCATTCGCGACAGCTTAAGTTCAGTTCAGAGTGGTTTAGAACGAGAGCAGAAGTTTTTAGGCTATGCCAGCCACGAGCTGCGCACGCCGATTGCAGTCACAAGAACCAATAGCGAACTGCTAGAGAAGTTGATTAAAAAGGGCAAGAGCCAAGAAAAGCAGCTTGAAGTGATAGACCGAATCAAGCGTGCAGGCTTTACCATGACAGATTTAACTGAAACCTTGTTGTGGCTAACCCGACAGCAAAATAAAGACCTACCAGTTGAGCACATACATCTTGGCGAATTGCTGCGACAGATAAACCACGACTTAACCTATCTATTAAATGGAAAAGCTGTGGTTGTAAACCTTGAAAGCGACGACACGCACTGCCAGTTACCTGTTGGGCTTACTCGCATTGTGCTGACTAACTTAATCCGAAATGCATTCCAACACACTGGCAGCGGTACTGTGCGTATTGTTCAATCAGGCTCAAAAGTCACCATCGTTAACCACAATACCGATGGCACAATCGAAGATAATCATTTGGGCTTTGGCCTAGGTCTGGAGTTAACTGAAAAGCTTCTGGCACAATATCAATGGCAATACCACAACCAAGAACAGGCTGGTGGACGTGAAGTGTGGGTGGATTTCTCATAATGCATTGGCTTGATCGTTTTAAAGTGTTTCGTTATCACCGAAAACAGACCCATCGTTGGAAAGGTAACAAGGCAAAGTCTTTGGGATGGACCAGCGAAGAGAGCCAACTGTGTCGCTTTGAAGTTATTGCGCGTTCGGCAGACTTTGAGAAAAAGAGTGTTTTAGATTTAGGTTGTGGCTATGGAGAGTTGTTTGAACTGCTTGATAGCATCTATCGAATTCGCTCATACACAGGCGTTGATCAACATACCGATTTTTTAAATAAGGCCAAGCAAAATTACACAGAACAACGCTGCGAGTTTTTATCGGGTGACATGAGCAAGATGAACCTCGAGCCACACGATATGGTTATCGCCAGTGGCTCATTGAACTACATCTCTCGTGATACAGATTACCTAACCAATATGATCACTCGTATGTTTGGATTAGCGAATCAGACTGTGATTTTTAACCTTCTCAATTCAAGTCAATATCCATCTCGCAATACCTTGATGAGTTACCACCCTGATGGCGTATATCGTTTCTGTAAAACGCTTTGTGATGATGTCTCGTTAATAGAGGGATACGCAGAAGGGGATTTCACGATAGTGATGAACAAAAGCGTATGATGACCTTAATATGAGCCAAAGCAACCACCTGAAATAGACAAAAGCCGCAAACCTAAAGAAGGGTGCGGCTTTTTGGGCTATTTAGACCAACTTATCTGTTACCGTTAACTTAACGAATGTTATTTAGCAAACGTAAATTCATCAACAGTCGTTATTGACTCAGTGGTTTGTTTTCTACGAGCCCATAAGGGATATTACTAAACACCTTAGGGTTGCCTTTTAGGGTTGGCGCTTCGTTTACTTGCTGCCAGTCGAGTAACATGATCGCCAGCACGTTGCGGTGTTCACCGTATTCAAGATCAAAATCACCAGTGATCGAAGGGATCATACCGCGTTGCTTGTCGATAGCGGATTGTATTGCGAGACGTGTTTTCTCAACAACGGGATCATTTTCTAAGCCTGCCAATAAGAAAGTTAACCCAACCTCAGCAATCACATCTTCTTTAGCACGTAGCAAAATCGTATCAATGTTCTCTCTGAAGTAATCGTAGATCCATTGATGTTCTTGTTCACTCACTTGGTGTTGATAGTACTCTGAGTCACCAAAGATCACGTGTGTCATGCCATAGAGTTTATTGCCGTACTGCTGGGTCGAAAGCTTCTTATCTTGCTCATCTGGGTAGGCCTTTTTGAAGGTATCGATGAACTGCTCGACAACATCTTGCTCTCCTAGTTGGCGTAGCCAATAGACCTGATTAGCTAATTGGGCAGCCCACGCTTTAATCATGTCTTCATTGGTCACGTATCGTGAGAAGTCATAACGACGAATGATTTCACGCAGCTCGGCATCATTGTTGTGTTCTAAACCGTATTCATTGGCTCGCGCCATAGAGCCTAGAAGGTCAACGCCAAGATAAAGGTATTCTGGCATGTGTTTGGTGATGTTGTAGCGTCGAACACTGCGCTCATCGTTATCGCCAACATAAGAAGCAACGCGCTTCTCTGAGTAGAGTACGATTTGCTCCATGGTATGAACGTCGTTCGATAGGGTGCTGAGTTTACTCGCTACACGTGCCATATCACTCCACACCGCAGCCGAATATTTATCGTCTAATGTTTGGCGATACATGCGCAGCCCGTAGTGACCTTCTTTGAAGGCGGGCAGGGTGTAAAGTTGAGTTTCGTATGTAGTGCGAATGAGGTCAGCTGATTGCTTAAAAGATTCTTTCTGAGATTGGAGATCATCAGCTTGGTATTGAGTCTCTGTTGCGCTTGGTTCCTGAAGCGTTTCCTGTGCGTGAACCGCAATTGCAAAGGAGGCTGATAACAAAGTGCATAGGGTTATGGTTTTTAACTTCATGTCGTAAGGTACCAAGCTGATTAATAGTACAAGTAAAATAACATTGATGAATCCTTTAATGTAAGGTTTGGGTCAATACAATGTAAGCTTTATAAGGTTCATTGAGGATTTTTGATTTAACAACCGGAGTGACTAATTGGCTTATCAGTGATGAATGACTCAATAATGAGTGGAGACCGGACGCTAAATGTGGATTTTTAACGACTTGACGGCATACTTGAAGAGTAAGCCAGAAATGAGCCAGTTAAAGGCAGTAAACAGAACAAAAGTGTTAGAGGTTCGTGAATGCCAAGTCGTTCTAGCAAGCAGTGGCCTGCCAAATTATTATCTTTGTTGTTTTTCTTGTTGGTTGTGAGCGCCATAGAGTTCTTTCACACCAAACAGTTAGTCTTCCTACAAAATGAATCCTATTCCGAGGCAAAGAGACAGCTCTCTATTATCCGATCTCGCATAGAAGCGACGATCGTTTCCGATATGTATATTCTCAATAGCTTATCAACCCTTGTATCCGTAAACCCTAATAGCGACCAAAAAGACTGGGAGCAAATTGCGCAAAATATTATTCGAGATGGTTTCCATATTCGATTGATAGCTTTAGCTGAAGATGATGTTCTAAATTTCGTTTATCCAATGGAAGGCAATGAACAAATCCTTGGCATTGACTATCGCGACCACCCAACCCAATGGGAATCGGTTGAAATTGCTCGTAACATCGGCAATACATTTATTGCTGGCCCATTTGAGTTGTTTCAAGGCGGCCAAGCCTTGATCACACGCACGTCTATCTTTAGAGATCCCCCTTTTAATCAAGACTATTGGGGAGTTTTGAGTGCCGTGATCGATTTAGATTCACTGCTCGAGGATGTTGGGGTCGATGGAATAGAAAATAAATATGAGTTTGCGATTTGTGGTGCAAATAGTATGGGCCAAGAGGGCGCTGTTTTCTATGGCAAAGAAGATGTGTTCAATAATGCCTTTACGACCGAGCAAGTAAATTTTCCATACGGTGGATGGTACCTTGCTTTATCTGGGAATGAGCATGTGCTTATGGATGTGCCTTGGTATCGTATCCATGGTGTTAGGCTTGTAGGCTACACTCTGATGCTTATTCTTGCGATTGCTTATATTATGATTTACCGGCTTTATCGTGTTGCGGATAGCCGATCAATGCATGATGAATTGACAATGTTGCCGAATCGACGCTATTTCATGTATAGCCTAAAGCAAGCATTTAAAACGGTTCAAAAACAGAGAACACAGACCTTTGCTGTGGTTAATATTGACCTCGATGGCTTTAAAGCGATTAACGATACTTATGGTCATGCAGCGGGCGACAAAGTTTTAATTGAATGTGCTAAACGGATAAAAAGTAAACTGCGCACCTCTGATATTGTTGCAAGAATAGGTGGGGATGAGTTCTTAGTGTTGTTGCCACGTATTATCGATGATCAACACGTGGCATCGATTACAAGTAAGCTACAAAGTGCGATTTGTGAAACTCCAGTCGTTTACGACGGGCACTCGATTTATCTCAGTATCAGTGTTGGTTGGGTAAGTTATAATGACAACTTCAATGATATAGATGGTCTATTGAAAGCTGCTGACGAAAAAATGTACCAACAGAAGCGCCAAGTCACCTAAGTTGAATCTGGTCTATGATTAGAATTTAGTTGCTGAAAGTGGGGAAAAGCCTCAGAATACCGCGCTTTGCTTCGTATCAATGATTTGATAAGCAAAAGCTGAAGCAACGCATTTTTATCGTGTTGCTCATACTAAATGTTATTCAACTGAGAAAATAATCTATGAGTTTTACCTCCCTTGGCCTTTCTGAACCGATCCTTAAAGCTATTGAAGCACAAGGTTACGATAAGCCATCACCAATCCAAGAGAAAGCCGTGCCTGCTGTCCTAACGGGCAAAGATGTTATGGCCGCTGCTCAAACAGGTACAGGTAAAACTGCAGGCTTCACGCTACCTATTCTTGAAATGTTATCAAAAGGCCCTCGCGTACGTCAGAACCAAGTTCGTGCGCTAGTGCTAACACCAACACGTGAGCTTGCTGCGCAAGTGAACGGCAGCGTAGTTAAATACGGTATTAATTTACCGCTTACTTCTACCGTTGTGTTTGGTGGCGTGAAAATTAACCCTCAGATGCAAAAATTGCGTAAAGGTAGTGATGTGCTGGTGGCAACACCAGGTCGTCTACTTGACCTATATAACCAAAATGCTGTGCGTTTTGACCAACTTGAAATTCTAGTGCTAGATGAAGCTGACCGTATGCTAGACATGGGCTTCATTCGTGATATCCGTAAAATCTTAGCATTTTTGCCTAAGAAGCGTCAGAACTTACTGTTCTCAGCGACTTTCTCTGATGATATCCGTAGCCTAGCAAAAGGCTTGGTGAACAATCCTGTTGAGATCTCGGTAAGCCCTGCAAACTCGACAGCGAAAACGGTTGAGCAAAGCATCTACCCAGTAGACAAAAAGAAAAAGAGCGCCATGCTAGCTAAGCTGATCAAAGATAACGATTGGCGACAAGTGTTGGTATTCAGCAAAACAAAACACGGTGCAAACAAGCTTGCTCGTTTCCTTGAAGAGCAAGACATCACAGCCGCTCCTATTCATGGTAACAAGAGCCAAGGTGCGCGTACTAAAGCCTTAGAGAACTTTAAAACAGGTAAAGTGCGAGTGCTTGTTGCGACCGATATAGCTGCTCGTGGTATCGATATCCCACAGCTACCTCAAGTGGTTAACTTCGATCTTCCGCATGTATCAGAAGACTATGTACACCGTATTGGTCGTACTGGCCGTGCTGGTGAAGTCGGTAAAGCAATTTCATTGGTGTGTGCTGATGAAGTGGGTGAGCTGTTCGGTATTGAACGCCTGATTCAACAGGTGCTAGAGCGTCGTGAACTTGAAGGTTTCTCCCCAGTAAATAAGTTACCTGAGTCTCGACTCGATTCTCGTCCAATTAAGCCTAAAAAACCGAAGAAGCCTCGTGAACATTCTGATGGCCAACGTTCAGGTGAGAACGCTCGCGGACATAAACCAGCAGGTAAAAACAAGCGTCATGTCTCTGGTTCAGGTTCTGCTCCTAAGCGTAAGCCAAATTCAGCTAAGAAGGCGACTGATGGCAATTCAGCCGTTGCAACGGATGATCAGTCAGTAAGAAATAATGGCAGTAACTATAAACGCGGTAATGCGGCTAACAAGCCTTCTGTGAATAACTCAGGTTCTCAAAGTACATTGGGTAAACCTAATGCTTCTGGTAAACCGAACAACTCTGGCAAGCCAGCAGGCGCAGGGAAACCTAAGAAGACAGGTTACGGTGGTAGCTATGGTTCAAATAAGCCTTCGGCGAATAAGCCAGCAGCGAATAAACCATCTAGAAGCCGTGCTAAGCCAGCACCTCAGAAATAGTTTTTCTTTGGTAAGTCGATAAGCAGATAGGTTAATAAGATAAGTGTTGTAGAGGTTCTGTAACAAGAATTGCTTTTTAGGATAATTCTTGTTCATTAGTCACTTTCTGCTACTTAACTCAAATAAACGCGAATATTGAATTTCAATGTTCGCGTTTTTTTATGGGTGTTGTTTAACAAACTAGCAGGGATTTATTTGTGTTTAAAGTCATTGAATCTAAGGGAAATAAGGTATGTAGAGGAAGGTTAATAAATCTTTAATGGTTCATTAATAACAACATAATCACTAGCGTTTTTGTTGGTTTTTGCAATTTGCAATTTCAGTTTGCAAAACAAACAAGGATTTACGTCTAATACGTGTCCAGATGCGTAGAAAATACGGGTTTTTAAAGTTGGCACGCATAGTGCATTAGTATTAGTGACCCTTCTTAAGCCGAGGGTCACCTAGCCAACTGACGTTGTTAGTGAACCCTTATTGTTCACACAAAATATATGACCAATCACCCTTTTGTGATTGGTTTTTTTTTGCCTGAATTTTAGGTCCCATTTTTTTTTATTACTTTTTACTCCCCGCACTTCGAGTAACAGCTTGGTTGGCGCGGGCATTCTCCTCCTCTTGAGCAGATAAGCCTCGCCTCTGTCTCTATCCCACGTTCAATCCAATTTATATTTAGAATCTTGGCTATTGTCGTGAGATCTTTCTTGATGTTACGTGGGATAACCACAGAACCGCCGTTATTAACGCATGACGCTTTAAGTTGCTCTGCTATGTCTCTTGAATTACCGCCTTGAGCATCAATCGCAGGGTTGAGATCTATACCAGCACATAACACGCGATTGTTGCCGGCAGGATCCGTCATATTGATAGATTCACAGCAGTAGATCCTTGGCTCATCGCCCACATTCAAAATGGAGATTTGAGCCGAGCTTCCCGCTCGAGGTTCTGATAATCGACGGAATACAGCCCAATGTTGACATGGATCAGCCACCGTTCTCATATTTCCCCAAGGTAGCGGAATCCCGTTCCCGCGGTAAACTGCCTTGAGTTTCCCCGGCCCATAAGCATCAAAGTAGTGCCAGTGAGGGTAGGGCGATACTACCGTCATTCGACGCATCGCAACAGAGGGGGAAACCCCTGCTCTTTTGTGAACGTCGATTTCGTAACCAGTACGGTCGAGTAACTGCCTAAACGGGACTTTTGGGCACAACAATGCCCCAGCAAAGAAGCTGGATTCAAAATCTCGCCATGCTTGTAGAATATCTTGAGAGTTGAGCTGTGAAGATCCTGATACCTGGTTGTCGTCCCATGTGTTGTTGTTACCGACCGACAACACACTCTTTAGGCCTTCTTTGCTGTGCAGAATGCAATGGCCGATATAAACCGAGAGGTCGTATTTCAGACGGGTAGGGTACTCTTTAAGAATCTCGTTCAAGAAGATCGTACCGGGAGGCTCAAAAAACGAGGTGACTAACTGCTTGGCATTAATCCCTAGCTCATCAACAACGTCTTGTGGTGTACGAGTTACCCAGCGGATGTTGATTCCTAGGTTTCTAGCGATGTCTATAAGGTCTTCTACGCTGAGGTTAAGGCGTTTTAAGCCCACTTCCTCTGCGGCGCGCTCAAGGTCGGGGAAGTGGTTCTGGTTGCTCTCTTGGTGTGCCCTAATCAAGAGATGCGCAAACTGACGGCCCGAGATTCCCGTTTGTGACAGCATTTCAGGAATAGCAATTTGTAGGATGTCGTTGGAGAAAAGGAAACTAGGCTCAAGTGCCATGCCACTTATCCCACCACGATTCCCTTTATCAGGGGCAATGGCTTGTTGTTCAGATTCATCGTCGAGGAACCAGGTTGGGTTCTTCTGAAAGACCTGTGCTACCACCTCCAGCATATCAATGCTTGGAACCCGCTTTCCACGTTCAATCATTGAGAGGTAAGAAACGGAAGGTGCGTATTCTGGGTTGATTCTAATACAACGCGCAGACAGATCTTCCATCGTTAAATGGTTACGTTTTCTTAGGTTTCGTATTTTCGTACCCAGGAAGTGTGACTGACGAACTAAACTTTTTGACAAGGCCATATTTGTAAAATTCACATTGTAAAATTTTTGTTGTGAAATTGTATGTAAAAAAGCGCTAATCTACAAACTAAGCAATTCACAAAATGACAAATAAATTAAACGTTAGTTTGGAATAATTGCTCTAGGACACATTTTTGCTGTAGAAATCGGTGGTTATCACCGGACTGGTCAAGAGGGAAAGACTATGAATATGCTGACATTCGATAAAACAGAAATCCAAAAACAATCAAAGCCATTTATCGCTGAAGCTGTCTTTGCCGTGGAGACAATCAGTGCCAACCAGCAAACTGAGAAGCAAGTGAAAGCGAAGCAACTGCTTGATAGACTTTTTCCGTTAGAGAACGGCTCACATCAAGATGTGACTAGCTACGTAGTCGATTACCGCCATATCATGGCTTACTTTAAAGATGGCCAGCACAGTGGCTTAAAGCACCCTAAACAGTTTGTAGCGTACATGGGTGAGAAGAATGACCCAGACTCTATCTTGTTCCGCGATGGTAGCGGAAGCCACTTAGAGGTGATGATTGGTTGCCATAAAGGAACGGGTTGTATTGAACTGGTTGAGATTAATGATATTCAACTTGAGTCTTGCACAACCTTTGGCCAGTCGCCAATGGAAGCTACGACCACAATGCGTGAAGAGACTATCGCAGCAATGCGCCACTGGATAAGTTTGATTCAAGGTGATGCGAAGGGTAAACCAAAGGCATGCAGTGAAGACAAAGAGTTCAGAGCAAAAAGTGGTGAAGATTACTGTCTAAATTATTGTTACCAAATCTAGTTACATGAAATAGGGTTGAGATAACTATAAAGTTAAAGCCAGTAGATAATCAATCGATACGTCTACTAACGAGAAAAGCCCCAAAGATTAACGCAGTAGTTAGTCTTTGGGGCTTTTTGATGCTCTTCTCAACGTATATTGATTAATGCTTCACTGGCTCTAGTTGAGATTTACTAGTGATAACCTTAAAGAGGCATGACTCGGTTACGGCCAAGTGATTTCGCTTCATAAAGTAATTTATCCGCGCGTTCAACTAATGACTGGGCTGATTCGCCTGGTTCAAGTTCAGCAACACCAAACGAAGCGGTAATATTACCAACCTGTTTTCCACTACGGCGATCTTTAATCGACAGCTTTTCTAGAGAACGTCGGTTGGTATCAGCAAGTTGGCGAGCTATGCGTAGTGATTTGTTTGGAACGATAAGAGCGAACTCTTCACCACCAAATCGGTATGCTGAAATACCTTCTCGGCAACTTAATTTCAATTTACGAGCAATTCCTTTAAGAACCATGTCACCAAACAAGTGGCCATACGTGTCATTGAAGTTTTTAAAATGATCGATGTCGAGCAGAATTAAACACAGAGATTGTTTCGCTTCACACAAGGTTTCTATATCACGGTCGAAAGACCGACGATTATAGAGCGTCGTTGTGCTGTCAAAAAGCGCATCTTTCTGTACTTCTACCAATTGGGTCTTCAGCTTGGTGATCTCTGACGTTGCAGAATTCAACTGAGAATTGAGAAATTGGGTCGAGTGACGGATATTCCGAGATTCTGAAACAAGTTGGCGAACCAAAGACATGACTTCATCGATAGACAAACTATCATTGTCAACACGAGCTAGATCCTCGAAGCTTTTATCGATCATATCGGAGAAAGCGGAGGTGTCAGTGAGCGTATCGTTCATCGAGTTCGAGACTTCAGAAACCAACAATTCTAAGTTTGCGCGAAGATCGTTGATGTTGGTTTCGGATTTGCTAGCAACATAATTGTTGTAAAGTTGCTCACCAATAGCTGGTGGGCAAATGCCGTAGCTTTCCAAAATACCATCCATGTCTTGAGTCAGCTGCGGGATAGCATTATCGACATAGGTGTACCAAAGTGCATAATTTGCAGGTGTGGTGGACACTCTGTTCTTCATCATAAGAGGTACCGCTTTTTTTAGATTAGCGGTGGATTTCTGAAATTCGTCTTTTTTCATTATTTTTACTGCAGATACCAAACTAACTCAAGCCACTTTCGGACAAGATTAGCGGATTTCGAAGGTCTTTGCTTCAAAAATTATATGATTAATGGATGAGGGTTGGATAAATTACTTATTTTTATTATGAATATCGATTGCGCATTGATTAATGGCAGGTAATGGATTGTTCTTTAAACATATTTTGGGTTGATTTTTTTGAACGAAGATTGGGTTTTTATAAAATTACAAGTGAATATGAGTGTTGTAATACTTCAATGATTCTCACTAAGTGACGTTTAGAAGCTATGTCCGAATAGTAGACGCCTAATACCAATCAAACTAAATAATGGGTCATCCTAGCTTGTTAAAACACTCGATAACATCGCTAGAAATTTTGATTGATGAAGTTTGACTCGTTAGGTATATACCGATTTAAACTTACATCGAAGGAAGGACAAAGATAGGGGAGATTTATAAGCAGACATAAAAAAGCGCCGATAAAAATCAGCGCTTTAAAATTCTTTTTAGCTAAAAGCTAATTATTGAGCAACAACGTTTGCTGCTTGTAGGCCTTTTTGACCGTTTTCAACTTCGAAAGAAACCTTTTGGCCTTCTTTCAGAGTTTTGAAGCCTTCTGAAGCGATTGCACGGAAGTGTACGAATACGTCAGCACCGCCGTTGTCTTGAGAAATGAAACCGAAACCTTTCTCTTCGTTAAACCATTTTACAGTGCCAGTATTTGTGTTAGACATAATTTGTCCCTTATTCATAAATTTTCTAAATTGTTGATTGCATTACTGCAATGCGCTGATAATTGAATTATTTAATATTGCTAAGAAATAAGGAAAAACTACTTACAAAAACGGGTAACGATTTTACATGTCATTTTTTACTATTCATCTAACTTAAATAACTCCGGCTAACAGAGCGAGTGCATGTTAACACAGTCTTTCCGATTGTACACTCATTGATTGATAAATCATCGAGTTTTTTTGTCATGTTGTGCCAACCGACATAAACTACCCTCAATAGCTGATAGTTTTATAGGGTTTTGCTGCAGTGACAAAGTAAAAAGGAAGCCTGTAGCTTCCTTTTCATCATTAGTATAGACGATCTTAACGTTTGAAGTTGATATCTTCGATTTGATCTAAGTTAATTTTTGTTTTTGCAGGTTGCGTTTCAGCAATTACCTTGCCGTGTCGAACTGAGTATTGAACTGGTACTTGGCGACGAACAGCATCAAAGCCATTGTCAGCAGGCAAGATCAGAAGGCTACCTGGTTTACCTTGTTCAATACCGTAGTTGTTTTGAATGTTTAGAGTACGAGCTGAGTTCTTGCTGATCAAATCAAGTGAGGTATTGATTTGGTCATAGCCCATAACTTGTGTTACGTGCAGCCCCATATGCAAAACTTGAAGCATATTTGCTGTGCCAAGCGGGTACCATGGGTCAAACACATCATCGTGGCCAAAACAAACGTTGATGTTTGCTGCTAGCATCTCTTTCACACGAGTCACGCCACGGCGTTTTGGGTAATCGTCGAAACGGCCTTGTAAGTGAATGTTCACTAACGGGTTTGCTACGAAATTGATACCAGACATCTTCAATAGACGGAACAGACGAGACGCGTAAGCACCGTTGTAAGAACCCATCGCCGTTGTGTGGCTTGCTGTTACCTTTTCACCCATCTCAAATTTATGAGCAAGGGCTGCCAGTGTTTCAACAAAACGAGATTGTTCGTCGTCGATTTCGTCACAGTGAACGTCGATCAGACAGTCGTACTTGCGTGCAAGCTCGAACACGTAATGCAGAGATTCAACACCGTATTCACGAGTGAATTCGAAGTGAGGGATAGCGCCAATAACGTCAGCGCCGATCTTCACTGCTTCTTCAAGCAACTCTTTGCCGTTAGGGTATGAAAGAATGCCTTCCTGAGGGAATGCAACGATCTGAATGTCGACCCACTCTTTCATCTCTTCACGAACTTCAACCATCGCTCTTAACGCAACTAACGTTGGGTCAGATACGTCAACGTGAGTACGCACGTGTTGAACACCGTTAGCGATCTGCCATTTCAGTGTTTGCTTCGCACGAGATTTAACGTCTTCAATTGATAGCAGTTCTTTGCGCTCAGCCCAACGCTCAATACCTTCAAACAAAGTGCCAGAGATGTTCCAGTTAGGCTCACCAGCGGTTTGAGTGGTATCTAGGTGGATGTGCGGTTCACAGAACGGTGTAACTGCAATGCCACCTTCAGCATCAAGAATGTCACCTTGATGATTAATTTGTGCGTCATTATCGAGAATGCGAGAAAATTGACCATTTTCAATCAGAATCTGTTTCAAGCCCTCTTGGTCTTGAAGTTTCGCGTTCTTGATTAATAAGGTTGTCATAGTGTGTCCTTAAGCGGCCTGAGATTTCAGAGCTTTTTTGTTCAATAGAGGATTAAGCACGAGGTAACTGATTGCACCACCTAACACTGCGTTCAAAGGAACAACGCCAGGAAGGAAATGACCAGCGGCTACGCCTGTTGCTACCGCGATAATGCCAGCCCAATTAACGGTTTGGAACTCTGCATTTGCAAAATCTTTGTAACGTTTACGATTCGCAAAGAAGTCGGCGATGATTACGCCACCAATTGGTGGAATCGCCAACGATAGGAAGGTTAGCCAACCTACGAAGTTGTTGTACAACCAAAGCGCGAAAATCGTACCGATGATGCCGTTAATGATAGACATTGTAGTACTTGAGCGACCAGTGATGTTAGATAAACCAAGGCCAGATGCATAAAGAGCGTTTTCATTGGTTGTCCAGATGTTCAAGCCAAGCACGATGATCGCTGGAAGCAGCAGCCCTTGTGCGATCATTACATCTGAAATGTCTGATTGGCCTGTTGCTGCTGCACCGGCTGCACCGAAGATAAACATCAGTGAGTTACCGATGAAGAATGCAACCATTGTGATTAATACTGCGCTCGCTGGCTTTTTACCAAAGCGAACAAAATCGGCCGTTAGCGTACCTGCACTAACAAATGAACCTACAACCATTGCTAAGGCCATTGAGAAGTCCATTGGAGTTTCTGGTTTAATCAGTTGTAGCTGTTCTAGTCCGCCAACGCTGTCTACCGCAGTCAACACTGAGTAACCACCTAGAATTGCAATCGCTGGAACAGCAATCGCTGAAAGCACCATTAGCGCTTTAATACCGAAGTACACCGTACCTGTCATCAAAAGGCCTGACACAATAATCAAAGTGTTGGTATCAATGCCCGTCGCTTTCTGTACTGGAATTGCGAACATCGCTACACCTACGCCAAACCAACCGACTTGTGTACCACCAAGTAGAGCAGAAGGAAGCCATGAGCCTTTTGTACCGAAAGAGAAACGAGCTAGGAGGTGAGTAGAGAGGCCAGTAGATGAGCCGATGTAGCCAAGAAAAGAAGTGTAAATACCAAGAATTAGGTTACCGATGAGAACGGCGAGGAAAAAATCGTTGAATGAGAGGCCTGTCCCGAGTGAGCCACCTGTCCACATACTTGCAGAGAAGAAAGTGAGTCCAAGCATTACCATGGTGAGTGAAGCAACTCCTTTCCTAGCCGATGCTGGAACCGGCCCAAGACTGTAGTTATTATCCGCAGCCATCTTTTACCTCCGCAATTGATCAAAATTAAAAATAACGGTTGCCGTATTGCAGGCAAACGAGCGCATTATGGTGGTATAAATCACATAGTCAATGCTATTTTTGTCAATAGTTGTACGTCTGAGTAGGTTAACGAATTAATTATCTTATATAACATGGGGTTATTTTTTTTATTGTGCCATATAAATAAATAGGAAACGTTTTCTATAACGCATTACTTGTCTAATGTCGGGTGTTGGATGTTAATGTTGGTTATTATTATTTTGAATGGGTGTCTGTATATTTAGGAGGGGGGTTAATCAAACGACAGGCAAAAAAATAGCCAATCGCAATAACCGCAATTGGCTTATATATTTTGTGAACAAGAAAGGTTCACTAACAACGTCAGTTGGCTAGGTGACCCTCGGCTTAAGAAGGGTCAATATATACATTGCAGGTAGTGTGCCAACTTTTAAAACAGCATGAAACGGTTGTTTTATAGCAATTTGGTGCGTATTTGAGCGTTTTGTTCGCTTTTTTGGAATTCGATATCGCATTTTGCAATTGCAATTTGCAAGTGTTGGTCGTTTGGTCGCCAATAAGAGTAAACGGTAGAGGCGCTGAGGTTTCTGCATTTTTAAGTTCTTTTAGACCTTTATTAGATAGAATTTGTAGCCGAAAAAATAGAAAAAACTGAAAGTTAAAAAAACAGAAAGCCCGTAATATCTGAGAACGTACGGGCTTTCTTTTTTTGACTAATGAGGCGTGTTAGATGGAGTAAAAGAAGTATAGTTGAGACTTCATTCGAATGATGATTCCACGAATCACATCTAGGAAACCCATAAAGCTAATTGGCTTTTCACCGCTTACCCATGCTAGTCCAACAGAACCTACTGGTATATCGTAACCTTCCGCTTCATCAATTTTTAGACGGACAAAGTGATGCTTGTTCTGAAGGTTTCGACCTGTCGTTACACGAACTTGCTCATCGAGGCCTAGTAAGTTAGCTTGTGCTTCGCCTGTCGCTTCTACAATACCTTCTACGGTCGCAGAGAATATTTTCCCCGGGTATACGGCGGTAGAAAACTCTGCGGGTTGGCCAACCTTTACGTTACGAATCGCTTGGTGATTCACTCGCATCAATACATACTTTTCTTCGGTATACATTTGGATACGAGGCATCATTGAAACTCGCTGTCCTTCACGAAGGATAAAGTTTGTCACAAAGCCGTCGGTTGGAGCGGTTACCTTGGTGCTGTTCAGATCCCATTGTGCTTGTGCCAACGTAGCCTTTGCTGAATCGACTTCAGTTTGCTTTTTACTCACATTGGTTTCTGCTTTGTGGATGTTTAGTTTCGCATTTTCGGCATCGACTTCTTTTTTACTGAGCTGAGACTCTAGGGTTGTGACATTATGAGTTGCTAAGTCTACCTTTGCCGTTTGTTGGTCGATGTCAGTTTCAGTAATCGTATGTTCTACGACACTGTTTTGCTTCTGGTAACGATCAAGCGTTTTTGATTGCAGTACTAAGTCTGTTTTTGCTGATTCTATTTGTGCAATCGAAGCCTTGATGTCTTCAAGCGCTGATTGGTAACTGATTTTAGCAATACTAACTTCTTGATGAGCTGTGTCTAAAGCGACTTCCGTTGATTCAAGTTGAACACTTGCTTTGTCTCTTGCGATTACATATTTAGTGTCATCAATCTCATAAAGAAGCTGCCCTTCCATGACATCTTGGTTTGGACTGATGTGAACTTTAGTCGTTTTCCCTGTTACCGCTGTTGAGTCCGGACGTAACTGAATATGTGGAGACTGAACAACTGAACCACCCGACAGATCCATCGGAGTGTAGTTGATCAATCCAACCCACACGAACATCAACCATGACGTACCACCGAGATAAGCGAACGCCTTAGTGCCTTTGTTCCACGGCATGCCCACTAGTCTCAGTAAATAAATGAACAGTGCCCAAATAGCTAAACCTTCTAACATACTGGGTTCTCCTCATTTTTATCGTTTTGTTCTGGTTGAACGTCAGGTTTAGCTGGCGCTTTCCATGTGTCCCTCAGGTTAATAATGGCTTTTTCCATATCAACAAAGGCCAATATGACGGCAAGTACCCATACCCAATGCCAAATAAAACCAATCCATGTTAATGCGGTGATTAAGCCGAGTTGTTGATGCTCTTTACTGTGAGCTTTATTGATTGGTAATTCATGAACACGCCAGAATCCGTAACATGCAGCCGCGATAGTTGCGACTAATACAACGCCTGCTACGACGTGCAATGCGGTATCGGCACCGGTTCCGACAAATGGGACACTTAATAAACTCATTGATAAATCCTAAGCTAAATGATGCGCCGAGTGTGATGGACGTCGGATTTATAGGTTGTAAATTTACCAATTATTTCGATAATAGTGTTTATATGATTTGATCTATCATTAAACTTCTAGGGGGCAGCGACGAATGAACCATTGTAACTTCTTAAGAGCGTTAGGAATTTTGGGTATTTATCAGCATGCAGTGACGAATCCCATGGTTAATGTGGAGCGTTTAGGTATTCCTAAGTCGGTATTTAGTAACTCGATGAACCTCATTCCGGTGAATGAAGTTGATAAATGGTATGACTTGCTTGAACAGCAAACTAATGATCCGGATATCATATTGAAATTGGCCGATCGTGTCGATATTGAAAGATTAGGCCCGTTAACGAATTGGTTTTTTTCTGGTCACGATCTTGCGTCGACGATTCGTAGAGTCAACATCGGACTGCACTGTTTACAGTCGGGTGCTTTCTTATACGGTGCTCAAGTCGGGACCATGATTAAATGGTGCTACGACAATCCCGCTTACACGGAAACGGGCAAAGTACACGACTCAATAAGAGTGGCAATTTTCATTATGAAGATTTTGCGCCGTTATTTAGGGGATGATTTTAAACCTGTGGCGGTATCAATTGCCGGCCATCGAGATAACGTTGATCTTTACCATGAGTATTTCGGTTGCACGGTTCAATGGGGGCAGCCGCGTACAGAGGTTTGGATACGGAGTGAGTCTAGGTTATCCATTAATCAATCACCATCGAACAGTAAAACGAATCTGGCGATGAATTTTCATGACTTAGACAATTATCTCAATATGCCGGATGCTGGTGATGAACATAAGGTGACTTATGAGATGATCAATTATAGTCGTCATTTTGGTTTGCCTACCTTACATAAAGTTTCCAGTTTACTCGGTCTATCTGAACAGCAGTTCCAGCGACGATTACACAAATTGGGTGTTAACTTTTCTACCATAATGGGATACGCGTTAAGCAACGTGGCCGTGGAACTGTTGTTGTATTCAGTGCCGATAGAAGAAGTTGCAACGAGATTAGGTTATACCAATGTCGCGAGCTTTAATAGGATGTTCAAAAAACACCGAGGACTAACACCTAAGCAGTATATTGAACGTTTTGATAGTGAATGCTGATCATTACTTTTATTAGCCTTTGACTCGCTTTTGAAAGTGAGTGGTTAAATAAACGATAACCCAAGTACTAAGGATAAAAGGAGCCGTCAGCGGCAGTAGTGACAATTCATGAAAACCGAGTGTGATGAGGCTGCTCAAAAGAATGCCTAATAGAATTAACGGCCATGGGATTCGTGTATAAAGCACAAGCGCAAGAGTCGAAAGAATGGCATTGTACCCATAAAGACCTTGCTCAATTAGCGCGCCAGAAGCGCCAATTATATGGCTAAAAGCTGTGCTGAGAACGACCGAAGCAACGACCCACAGAGCATGTTTTAGGTTGTTAAGTGCGATGGCGATTAAGATAACTAGCCCCGACAATGCATTTTCGATAAAGCTGACTTGGCTGATCCCTTTTAAGAGCGGGATCACCACTGCTGACAAATTAAACCATGAACCTTGCTCAATACTGATTATTGGAACGAATACAGAGGTGGGGGTAGCAAAGGCCGATAGATCTAAGGTCGATTGGATAACATAAATTAGCCAAGATGTGAGGACAAAAGCGCTGGTGTAAGCGCGATACTTCTTAAAGCTGAATACAATGTTGGCTATGGGAACGGTGAGCAACGCGCCGAACACAGTGACTAGGACCAATAATGGTGTGACACCAAAAAAGTTACCGATAAACAAACCAATTAAAGCGCCATTTAATGCGTACATGCCGCTACTAATGTTGTCAGCTGACTTGTTTGTGTTGCTGAAGGTAAATATATAAAAGACCAATGCATAACTGCAACTTGCACCAAGCAGGGTTAGGCAAGCCAGTGCCAGTGATTCAATAGAAATAGCAAGCAACAGCAGAAGTGACGTCATGACGGACGGTGTGAAATAGACTTGCCCAATACCATTGAGCAAGCCTTTAAGTGGGAGAGTGTCCTTATTCATCGTCATCATCTGATTACATTATTGAGTCATGTTAATTTTCTGTAAGTCAGATTGTATATAACTCCGTTCCGTTGACCATATTGGTGTGTTAATTTTGATACCAACGTTCGCCATAGGCTGCTTGATAATCTGGTTTTTCGATGAGGCCTTTCTGCTCGGGAACCGTTTCCAGTGGCCCTACAACGGTGCGATAAGGCAACACACCCGCCCAGACGGGAATATCCATATCAGTTTTATCATCATTTACACCATGTTTACCAATCTTCACGGATGCTTCCGTTAAAGGTATCGCCAATAACTCGGTCGCCTTGAGCTCTTTCTCATTACTGAGCCTGACTTCGCTGGTTCTTCCCGGTGCGATTTGCTCGATAAAGATATTCAACAAGCGATCCTTTTCATGATTGTCATCGATGACTGAGAATGACCCCAATACAACAGCAGAACGATAATGCGCGCTGTGATGAAATGCAGAGCGTGCTAGCACCCATCCATCAAACAAAGTGAACGTTAGGCAGGTTGGTTCTCCCTTTTTTAAGCCTTTTAATAATCGACTGTTTTTAGCGCCATGAATGTAGACCATGTCATCTACTCGCCATGCGAGCATCGGAATTATCATCGGACCTTGATCACCCTGTAATGCGATATGTGCGATTAAGCTCTCGTCGATGATTTGATGCAGTTTTTCTGTGTTAAATACGGCCTTGTGAGCCCCTTTCTTAATCGTTGTTCTTTTCGTGTTAGATAACATAATCGCTCCTTAATCATTGCCTTTTGATCAATGTATCGATTAACTGGTCTATTAAATAGAGCCACTTTTAAACACTATTTGGATCCAGTTATGCAGCCTATTGATGTCGGTGACCTACAGTTAAACGATCAACATGAAACTCGTCAAACCGCCTTGTTTCATGCAATCAGAGAGAAGATCGTTCAAAATTTATGGAGCAGAGGCTATAAGTTACCTTCAACGCGTAAATTGGCTATTGAGTTGTCTGTGAGCCGAAATACGGTGATTTACGCGTATGAACAGCTGGTCACAGAAGGCTATATCGAGAGCAAGAAAGGTTCAGGCTTTTATGTGTCGGTTGAGCAGCCAGAGTATTTCTTGAGTTTATCTCAATCGAACGGTATTCAGAGTTCACATGATGTGAGTGCAGAGGTTGATATGCCAAGTAGTGCGCGAGTGAAACCCAATGATATCAAGCGAAGTTTTGCACCGGGAGTTCCTGACTTGAATGCTTTCCCTTTTACTAAGTGGCAAAGACTGTTACAACGCCACTCTGAGCGTCAGAGCATCGCGGGGAATCAAGACGTCCAGGGAAGTTTGGCATTGAGAGAAGCGTTGAGCGGTTACCTTGCAAGTAGCCGTTCAGTTCGCTGTCATGCCGATAGAATTATTATTACGGCAGGTGCGCAGCAAGCGATTTCAATAGGTTTAATGGCGACGTTGGAGGTGGGCGATAAGATTCTTATGGAAGAGCCTGGCTATCGACAAGTACATAAAATTGTTGATCTATTCAAGCTTGAATTGGATGGTGTGAGTGTCCGAGAAAAAGTTGGCCTTGATATTGAAAAAATACTCGCCAGCGATGCTAAGGCCTTGTATGTCACCCCCAGTAATCAATACCCGATGGGTACAACACTTAACACAGATCAGCGTTTAAAACTTATCGATTGGGCCAACAAACATGAGTCTTGGATCATTGAGGACGACTACGACAGTGAGTTTCAGTTTGCTCATCGCCCTTATACCAGTATGCAAGGCTTGGCAGGGAAACTGGGGTTTGATGATCGAATCATTTATGTTGGCTCGATGAGTAAGGTGATGTTCAATGGCCTTCGTTTAGGTTACTTGGTGGTACCAGAACAATTAGTTACTAAGTGTTTGGAGATTAAAGACGCGCTCAGTGGAGACACGGCCTCACATACGCAAGCAGCATTAGCTGATTTTGTTCGTGAAGGTGACTTATTAAGACATATCAGAAAGATGCGTCGTTTATACAAACTCAAATATGAAGCGATGATCGAGGCCATTGATAGCGAATTTAATGGTGATCTTGAGGTGGTCAGTCAAGCGGCAGGACTACATGTTATGGTTAAATGGTTAAATGGGATATCAGAGCAAGAGTGGAGCCGTAAAGCAGAGCAAGAAAATATTGTGATTCGACCGTTTGATTTTTACGAATATGGATCGAGTGCTGGGCGTGATTGGAGCGCGGTGGTATTGGGTTTTGGCAACATCTCGTTAGATGATGTGAAGCCGAAGATCAAAGAGATCGCTCGGCTTTTTTATCAATAGTGCTCTGATTTTGACATTATTGCTGTGAATTTGATAGGCGGCTTCTAAGCTTTATCAAGAATGGTTGCGAACGTTACCTTACAATTTGTCGATAGAAACCGTTGGTTTACCTAGCCACTTGCGCCAAGGGAGTGACAGTGTCACAAAGGTGATAACCGCGTAGAGCATTGACCAACCTAAGCAGATAAAAACCAAGGTACAAATAACGAGAGCAACCATAGCTGTGTATCTCGATGTTCCAGTTAACAAGCGACAAGCCGCTAACATTGCGAGCAGATAAACCAGAACAAAAATACCATTAGCAAGCTTGAGAAAGAATTCAAGATCCAAATCAGATAGTTCACCAATTACGCACGATATAAGCGCAATAAAGCCAATCGCTAGGGTTGGGTAAAGCGGTACGCCATGGCTGTTAAGTTTTGCCATTCGGCTTTCTGGTCTGTGTTGGCGTGCCTGAGCCCAGATCATTCTAGATAAGCTTTGAGTATAAAGGTTTAAGCTCGCAAAACATGCGAAGAATCCTAGAACGCTTATCACCGTTTTAAATCCATTACCAAACAGTTGTTCCGTAACCCATGGGATTGAAGTCGCATCAAACTCAGGCGAACCGTAAGCACCCACTTTGATGATGACCACCGAGCAAGCCCAATAGACGATGCCCGCGACAAAGCACCCAGCGATGATCGCGATTGGAAAATCACGTTGTGGGTTTTTAAACTCTTCACCCATGTGAGCAAAAGCTTCTATGCCAACAAAACACCAAAACATCACCGCAAGCGCTGCACCAATTGACCATATTGAATCTGATGTAATTGCAGGAATAACAACATCAGTAGCCCCGATATCAGCTTTCCAGACAAAAGCGCTGACTAAAGCAAATATTGAAAGTGCAATAATCGTTTGCAGTCGGCCAGACGACTTGCTGCCCATGAGGTTAACCACAATAAGCAGTGCAACGGTAATGAATTGCGCTCCAAGAGGCGTATCTAGTGGCGCAGGTAATAGCTGTTGAGCAAAACCTCCGGCTAATGCAATGGCGGCAGGTATACCCACAGGAACGACACTTACGAATAACCATGCAACACTTGTTTCTAAACGTTCGCTGAATGCCTGACGGACAAAATAAGCTGTGCCACCCGCATTCGGGTAGCGTTTCCCTAACGCTGCAAAGGTAAGCGCAATTGGACAGATTGCGATAAACAATATCAACCAAGCTAACAGTGATAATTGTCCTGCGATTCCTGCGGCGATGGCTGGAATCATAAATAACCCAGTACCTAGCAAAGTGGTTGAGAGTTGTCCGATTCCTGAGATCAAGGTGATCTCTTGTTTGAGTTGCGTCATTCGCTGTCCTTGCTGATGGTGCGGTGTTGTTTTCAGTTAGAATTGAGGTGCAGAGTGCATATTCTGCATTGTGATTGAAAGCATACATTGTCGCTATCAATAATGCAGCTAGCGAAACGTCTTAAGAGGCGGTCATTTTAACGGTATTGATTCAATTCAACGTGAAAGTGTCGGCTGTTCTATCGAGGAAAACTGTGTCAAATTAGTCCCTATAAATAGAACAATAATGGAAGTCATCGCAATCATGGATAAATTTGATCGGCAAATTTTAGATATCCTCAAAATTAATGCTCGATGCTCAGTGAGCGATATTGCTAGAGACGTGAGCCTTTCTCGCTCTGCAGTCAATGCTAGAATCAAGAAATTAGAAAACGATAAGGTGATTACAGGGTATTGCGCGCAGATAGCGGAACCTGATCAACCTAAGAATGTGTGCGCTTATATTACATTGAAGTTTGATCTAGCGAGTAGTAACCACAGTTGTGAGTCTTACGCGAAACGTATCCAGAGTATTGACGGGGTTCAATGGTGCCATTCGATCAGCGGTGAGACTGATATGATGTTGTACATCGAAGTGGAAAGCATGAAGCACTTGAATCAAGTCCGCGATCAATTGCAAAGTTACCCAGATCTTCGCCACCTAATGACGCATACGGTTTTGACCGAGTTTTTTAACAAACAGAATTCGTTAGGCCGTTCATGTTAGGAGTGATCGACTGCGCTAAGAGCGTCAACATGGTTAGGAGCTTCAATCTTGCTAGGAGCCTAAATTTTGCTAAGTAATGTAAATTTAAACTTGCTGCGCTCGCTGCATGTGCTCCTTGAAGAGTGCCATGTAAGCCGTGCAGCTCAGCGCCTGCACATAACGCAATCGGCGGTGAGTCGCCAATTGGCTCAACTTAGAGACTTGTGTGGTGACCCTCTCCTTGTTCGTGATGGCAACAAGCTGGTTCCTACCAATCGAGCTCTGCTTCTCAAGGGAAAACTGGATGATTTGTTGGGTGAGTTCGACCATTTATTGGATGATAAACCCTTTGAACCACAAGACTGGCAGGGTGAATTGGTGTTATCGTCCAGCGATTATGTTGCTCAGTATATTCTTCCTGTCATTGTCTCTGAAGTCTCTGCAGAAGCCCCAAATATTAATTTGGCTTACCGTTTATGGCAGCCCAATTATCTTGAAGCGCTAAACGAGTCGGGTATTCATTTAGCTTCCAGCATGTTTCCCAAAAAACCAGAGCAAGTATCGAGCATTAAGCTTGGTGAAGATAAATCGGTGTGTTTGATGCGTAAGTCTCATCCGCTCGCTCAGCAATTAGCCTTGAGTGCGAAGGATATCGTTAATTACTCACATATTAAAGTGACGGGTGGCGGAGACAAAGACAGTTACGCGGATATTGCATTAAAGAAACAAAATCTTAAACGTAGAGTTGCTTTACAGGTTCCGTTTTTCTCGTCGGCAGGTACGGTGTTGATGCAAGATGATTATCTAATGATTGTGCCTGAACATATCGCTCATAACTTAGGACGACACCTAGAGACTACTTATTTTTCTTTGCCGTTTGATACTGAAATGCATACCTATTGGCTGATGTGGCACCCTAAGTATGACAACGACTCTGCACACAAATGGGCACGAGAGAAGGCATTCCAGGCTATGCAAAAATCGAGTTACAATATAAGTATGATTTCAAATCATAACTATGATGATGATCTTTGATTTCAAAGAATACTTTCTGCGAATTATTGTAAATAGCAAGTACAAGGCGTTCAGTCAGAGCGTATGTTTTTACTAGGAATGGAATGATGACAGTAACAATTTGGTTTTCTTTATTGGCGATTTGTTTATTGGGCGCGATGTCTCCAGGCCCAAGCTTAGCGATGATCGCTAAGCATAGTTTGGCTGGTGGCCGTATGAATGGGCTTGTTGCTGCTTGGTCACACGCCGCTGGCATTGGTATTTATGCGTTCGCAACGATTGTTGGTTTGGCGGTGTTACTTGAACAATCACCAATGTTATTTAAAGGTATCAGTATAGCGGGCGCTGCGTATCTGCTATATCTTGGTGTGAATGCGTTGCGTTCGAAAGGTGGCGTAGCTGCGAAATTGGAAGCGGGTGAGCAGATGAGCTACATGCAATCTGCGCGTGAGGCTTTCTTGATCTCTATTCTGAGCCCAAAGATCGCGCTGTTCTTCATCGCCCTGTTTAGCCAATTTGTTGCACTAGGTAATGAGCTAACTAATAAAGTAATTATTGTTTCAACCCCGTTGATTGTTGATGGCCTTTGGTACACCTTCATCACATTGGTGTTGTCTAGCCCATTGATTGTTGAGCGTATTCGCTCGAAAGCTCAATTGATCGATCGACTGTCTGGTGTAGTTTTGATTTTGTTGGCTGTTCGTGTGGTGTGGACGATTTAGAAGTAAGTCATTTCTCGCGATAACAGGTTTCTATTAAAAAGGCTCACTAGACGTTGTCCAGTGAGCCTTTACTTTTCAAATCAATGGATGTACTAGCCTTCCGAGTTCAGCACTGCATCAAGCTTCGTCATTGAGTCCGAAAAGTAAGGGTTGTAGGTTAGGCGTGCATGGTTTTTCCCATCCTCAATATAACCCCACGCTGAGTACCAAACTTCACTATTATCGATACATTGCTCTTCATAACCTTCTGCTTGTCCGTTAGAACAAATTCTCTTACTACCATTGACTCCGTAGTACGGGTTGTTGGGTGAGAACAGTAAGCCCATGTGAGAACCATTAGAAATGCGCTGATCTGGAATCTTCATACTGTATTGAATAGCGCGAGGATCTTCGAGTGTCGCTTCCCCTAGCCAAATCAACACATTGTTTGGGTTTGGCATCGATCGACTAAACGCTTGCTGGACAAATTTGGTGTCAATGACACTATCGCCTTCGCTCATCATAATAAAAACAGGTTTGTCGAAGTGTTTATCTTGTAGATCTTCACGAACCACTTCTGATGTTTCATAGTAAACCGAAGCGCCATTCATTGGCAGCGAGTTATAGCGCAGTATATTGTCTTCAGGATCTTGGTCAGCCCAAGTAATAAAATAACTTGCTAGACCTGCGTATTGCACGGCTGATGAGCTTGGTTGAAATGCAGGGGAGAATAGCAATAGCCCTGAGATCTTTGGGTCGTTCATCGCCTGTGAAGTCACTAGATTTGCACCTGTTGAATAACCGCCAAGCCACACAGAATCATATTCCTGCTCAAGTAACTGAGTATGGTGAGCTACGACACCTTGCCAATCTTCCAAGCTTGGTTGCATTAAGTCGCCCACACGACTGCCGTGACCGGGAAGTAATACCGTTCTCACAAGGTAACCTTGTTCTGCTAGATGCGTGGCGATGTCTTTAAATGAGTAGGGTGAGTCGCCTAATCCATGGACTAACAATACGGCTTTCCCGTTAGGAGAAACGGGTTGATATTCTGCCGGAGAATTAAGTTGAATCTCTAACTGCTTATTTTCGGTCATGAACACGCGATTTCTCAGCAACCAATCTTGAGTGTCACTGATGTATGCGTCAAAAGTATCTTGTTGATATTCAGGCAAGTTTGGGGAGGTTTCGTAAGCGGGTTCAATGGTCTCGCTGGAGCAACCAACGAGACCTAAAGTCGTTAAGGCAATGAGCGTAATAATGGTCTTTCTGGTCATTATTTAATGTTGTCTCTATCGTGTTTTATTTTGAAGCAAAAGCTTAGACTATTTTTTGTTTGAAAGGTCTTCGTATTCGCCTTCAATAACACCAGCATCACTGGTTGATGACTGACGAGTGTTCATATGAGCTGAGAAACCTTGTTTCTTCATTTGATTCTGAATGCGCTTGCCAGTAATTAAAGCTGCAATAGCTAAAGGAATAGCAAGGAGCAAGCTAGTGAATAACGCCAATAGGCCAGTAAACAGCGCAACAATCGTAACTAATATATTTTTCATATTCATTCCTCTTTTCTCTATGTTGTTACTATATCGCTTCTATTCTGAACGAAACATGAACATCGTTAATTAATCTCATAGAGTCACTATGACACAGGTGTGTTTGAATTGAGGGTTTATATGTAGTCATAATCACGCACTAAAAATATGGGATTTGCTTTAGCTGTTTAAAATCAGCCACTTAAAAGTTGGCACGCTTGATGCTCTATAGGGTTTGGAATAAGTCACTGTAAGCAAAGTACTTACAGCTAATAAAAATTACTGGGAGCCCTATATGTTCTGTATTCAATGTGAACAAACCATTCAAACCCCAACCTTAAAAGGCTGTTCTTTCGCACAAGGTATGTGTGGAAAAACGTCTGAAGTATCCGATCTTCAAGATGTGTTGGTGCATTCTCTTCAAGGTGTTTCTTTTTGGGCAAATTTAGGTCGCGCTTGCGATGTTATTGATACTGAAATTGATGAGTGGGCGCCAAAAGCATTCTTCGCAACACTGACTAACGTTAACTTCGACCCTGCGCGTATTATCGAGTTTGCACAACAATCTCACGAGTTTAAGCAGCGTCTAGAGCAACAGGTACGTGCGGCTGCTACATTGATCGGCTTTGAAATCCCAGCACTTTCGGCTGCTGCGCAATTCGATCTTCCAACAGATTCTTCAGAGCTATTGGCACTTGCACCTCAAGCTGCGGTAAACCGTGGTCACGACTCTCAACATGAAGATGTGATCGGTCTTCGCCTTCTTTGCCTATACGGTCTAAAAGGTGCGGCAGCATACATGGAGCACGCGCGTGTTCTTGGTCAAACTGACAATGCTATTTTTGCTGAATACCACGAAATCATGGCTTTCTTAGGTACTGATCCATCTGACCTAAAACAACTGCTAGATACATCTATGCAGATTGGCTTGATGAACTACAAAGTAATGGAAATGCTGGATAAAGGTGAGACAGATACATTTGGTCACCCTCAACCAACAACCGTGAACGTGAAGACTAAGAAAGGTCACTGTATTCTTGTTTCTGGCCACGACTTGCATGATCTAGAAAAGATCCTTCAACAAACGGAAGGCAAGGGTATCAATGTTTACACTAACGGTGAGATGTTACCTGCACACGGCTACCCTGAACTGAACAAGTACCCACACCTTGCGGGTAACTACGGCAGCGCTTGGCAGAACCAGCAAAAAGAGTTTGCGAACTTCCCTGGTGCCATCGTAATGACA
>Ga0209121_10000236_pt1 | contig 58435 bp, 54 predicted proteins | sample Cruoilmetagenom3_FD_187292 | JGI IMG/M metagenome (GOLD analysis project Ga0209121, IMG submission 187292) | Oil polluted marine microbial communities from Coal Oil Point, Santa Barbara, California, USA - Sample 3 (SPAdes) (version 2) | ecosystem: Environmental > Aquatic > Marine > Oil seeps ...
ACTATAAATGTCACGGGTCGCCCCGGGGTCATTTTGCGGCGGCCCAGCTTGACCCAGCCAAGCTCGATTAGCATATCGAGCGTACCGCGAGACACCGACACGCCCCTGATTTCTTCGATCTCGGCGCGGGTGGCGGGCTGGTGGTAAGCGATAATGGCGAGGGTTTCGATAGCTGCGCGGGAGAGCTTGCGGTGCTCGACCTGCTCTTTTTGCATCAGAAACCCAAGGTCGGGTGCAGTGCGAAAGGCCCACGCGTCATCAATGCGCCGCAAAGCCACACCGCGCCCATCGTAACGCTTGCGCAGGTGCACCAGCGCCTCTTTCGGCTCGCAGCCATGTGGCAGGCGCGCTTCAATCTCGCGCAGGCTCATTGGCTCGGCACTGGCAAAAAGCAGGGCTTCAACCATGCGCTCCTGTTCGGCCATTGGCGGGGCCTGAAACAGGGATTCAAGATCCTCATCTTCGATCATGAGGCGGACCGTTGGCGGAGCTGGATCGGCGCGAAGGTCTCGTGCTGGCGGATTTCCATCCGACCTTCTTTAACCAGTTCAAGCGCAGCGGCAAAGGTCGCCGCTGTCGCCGAGCGGCGCTTTTTGGGGTCCAACCGCCAGGCTTCGGGCAGAAACTGTGAAAGCTCGCCCCACTGAATGGCATGGCCGATCAGCCCTTTCATGCGCTCCAGTGCCTGTTCCATCGTGAACACCGCATCGCGTTTCAGGCTCAATGGTTCAAAATCCTCTTTGGTTTTGATGCGGGCGTAGGCTTGCATCAAATCGAGCAGGTTGGCGTCATACCGGATGGTTTTTTTACGGGTATAAATCTCTGTTTGGCCACGGGCGAAGAAATCACGCGCCAGCTGGTCCCGCCCCATCAGGCGGGCGGCAGCTTTGCGCATCGCTTCCAGCCGTTCGAGCTGGAAAGCCAGATGCGCGGCCATTTCCTCACCACTCGGGCCTTCGTCCTTCGGGTCTGGCGGCAATAGCAGCCGCGATTTCAGGAAGGCAAGCCATGCGGCCATGACCAGATAGTCAGCGGCTAGTTCAATTCGCAGCCGCTTGGCCTCTTCCACAAAAATCAGATATTGCTCGGCGAGCGCCAAAATCGAAACCTGCCGCAAATCAACCTTTTGGGTGCGCGAGAGCGTGAGCAGCACATCCAGCGGGCCTTCAAAACCGACGACGTCAACCACCAGCGCCTCGGCGGCGAGGCGGGCGTTTAGCTCATTTGTGTCCTGCATAAAATCGTCGGGCATCTTTTACCTCGCTGTTACGGCTATGCATTGCACATCACGCGCTAAGAGCGCAGTGCACATGTCGGTGGCGGAGTCCATATCGGCAAAACCACGGGCGCGCAGACGGTAGAACACCCGCCCGCCCGCTTCACGGCGCTCGATAAAACGCGTGAGGCCGCCCATCAGGTCCAGATTGTTGGCGACGAGCATGTCCCAGTCACGGATAGCGCTGCCTTCGTCATCGTAAGCGCCAAGCTGGATCATTTTTTCGCCAGAGAATTCGGCTGCGGCAGGCGGGGCGGGCGCAACGGTTGGGGATTCTGGTGCGGCTTCGGCACCGGCATCGGCACCTTCATTGGCGACCTCGGAGATAGCATTGGCAATAGCCTGACTCAGAATATCCGCGTTGGGTGACAATCCGGCGCGCTGCACGCGCCTTTCCGGGCGGGTCATGTCAGGGTCGGCTCCGGAGAGGGAGGGCGGCAGTGTGAAGGTCTCTTCCACAGGCGCGGCTGGGTCCTCCGCAGGTTCCGGAACCGGAACCGATTCTGGCGTGACCGATGGCGCGGTTTGAGTATCTTCGGGCACCACACGCTGAGGCGGGGGCGCGAGGCGGGTTTCGGGCTCAACCGGTGCTGTATTGTCACCGCCAAGCACTTCGTTCACCTGCAAGCCCTGATGGTCGACGATCGTGCCCCCCGAATCTTCGGGTACATCCCGCGCGACACCACCCATGGCCTGTATAACAGGCACTTCGTTTGCATCGCGCCGCCCAAGCTCGTAAACCCAGTAAACAACCCCCAAAACAAGCGCCAGCGAGACCAGCCCGCCAACCCATTGGGCCAGCCTTGAAGAAAGCGGAGTGTTTTCGGAGGTTTCCTGATCAGACATAGTATCATCATCGGACTGATGGTCAGCCCAAAGCCTCTGCTTCAGATTTTCGCCTAGCCTGTCAGCCATAGGTTATGTCACCTCTTTGGACACACTATAAATAGTGTGCTGCTCTGCTCCAACCCCTAAATATGCTTTTCAGCCCGTGCGCTTAGCGCATCTCGTTTTTCGGAGTTACGCCCAGAATACCAAGACCGGCAGAAATAACAACCGCCACCGAGCGGATCATCGCCAAACGGGCGCTGCTGAGCGCGGTTTGGTCCGCCAGAATAAAGCGCAGGCTCGGGTCAACCTTGCCCATGTGTTGAAGTGCATGAAATTCCGATGCTAATTCAAACAGATAGAAGGCAACACGGTGTGGCTCATGATGCGTGGCAGCGAGTTCGGCTAGGCGCGGCCATTCGGCCAGCTTCTTGATAAGGGAAAGCTCGGCGGGGGCCGTCAGCAGGCTGTAATCGGCCTCTTGCAGGGTTGCATCGCTCGGGTCACCGGCCTTGGCCAGCACCGAGCACACCCGCGCATGGGCATATTGCACATAGAAAACCGGATTATCTTTGCTTTGCTCCAGCGCTTTGTCGAAGTCAAAATCAAGCGGCGCATCGTTTTTGCGGGTCAACATGACGAATCGGGTTACGTCCGCGCCGACCTGTTCCACCACATCGGAAAGCAGAATGAAATTATTGGCCCGCTTTGACATTTTGAACGGCTCGCCGTTTTTGAACAGGCGCACGAGCTGGCAGAGTTTGATATCGAGTGGCACTTTGGTATCGGACAGCGCGGAAACAGCGGCTTTCATGCGCTTGACATAGCCGCCGTGGTCAGCACCCAGAATATCGATCAGCTCGTCAAAACCGCGGGTGATTTTATCGTAGTGATAAGCTATATCGGGGGCGAAATAGGTCCAGCTTCCGTCGGATTTTTTGACAGGGCGGTCTACGTCATCCCCGTGTTCGGTGGAGCGAAACAGCGTTTGCTCGCGCGCTTCCCAATCTTCGGGGAGCTTGCCCTTTGGTGGCGGCAGGGTGCCGTCATAGATCAGGCCTTTCGCATCGAGATTTTCGAGGGCGGCTTCGATCTGGCCAGTGCCGTAAAGGGATTTTTCGGAGAAGAATTTGTCCATCTTCACGCCAAGCGAGGCGAGATCCGAGCGGATCAGGTCCATCATCATTTCGGTGGCAAAGAGGCGGATATCCGCCAGCCAGTCGGATTCGGGCTTATCCAGCAGGCTGTCGCCATACTTTGCCTTGAGCGCTTCACCAACGGGAATCAGGTAATCTCCGGGGTAGAGACCTTCGGCAATTTCGGGGCTGAGCCCGTGGGCCTCGCGGTAACGCTCGAAGGCGGAGCGGGCCAGCACATCAACCTGTGCGCCACCGTCATTGATGTAGTATTCACGCGTTACATCGTAACCGGCGAAGTCAAGCAACGCGCTCAGTGCATCGCCAAAAACCGCGCCGCGGGTGTGGCCCACATGCAACGGGCCGGTCGGGTTGGCCGAGACAAACTCAACATTAACCTTCCGCCCTGCCCCGATATTGGAACGGCCAAAGCTTGCACCGGCAGCAAGGATGTCTCCCAGCAGCCCCTGCCAGATGGAGGGGTCCAGGCGAATGTTCAAAAAGCCGGGGCCGGCCACGTCAGCTGCAAAAACGCGCGGGTCTGCTGATAGCAGCGGGGCAAGGGCTTCCGCGATATCACGCGGTTTCATACGGGCTTGCTTGGCCAAAACCATGGCCGCGTTGGTGGCAAGGTCACCGTGCAAGGCGTCTCGCGGTGGCTCAACAGTTACATTCTCAAAGTTCAGGCCAGCGGGTAGAGCACCCGAAGCCACAAGGGTTTCGAGTTCCTTGATTACAAGGGTTTTGATTTCGGCAAACAGGTTCATCAGATCGATTCCACAACAGTTTCGGCGGGCCATAGCATATGGCAGGTTAAGGGGCCAGACTGCAAGCGCAGGTTTTTGGCGATCCGATTGGCAGCGTGTGCCTGCCGAGCGCAGCGAGGCCACAGCGCCGCAGCTCCATTTTTGCCACTTGTTGCAAAAATGCCCGCTTGCGTTAGGGTCGCGGTTCCAGTTTGGCATGGGATTGGAGCGCAAAGCGGTCTGTCATGCCGGCAATATAGTCAGAGATCATCCGCGCCTGCGCCTGCTCCTCATCGGCCTGCCAGCCTTCGGGCATCAAAGATGGGTTATCAAGATAGGCTTCAAACAGATCGCGCACCACTTGCGCCGTTTCCACGCGCATTTTTTTTACGGTTTCATGGCGATACATATGACCAAACAAAAAGCTTCGAATCTCCCGCAGGTCTTGCCATAAAGAGCCGGAAAACCGCACAACGGGCGCGCCGAGGTCACGAATATCCTGTGCCGAGCCCGCAGCCGAAGCTGCCAGTCTTTTTTGGCTTTCCGCCAACACGTCTTCGACCATCACGCCAAAAACGCGCCGCAGTGCCTCGTGGCGACGGCGCTCTTTGTCCAGCCCCGGATATTTACCGTCAACTTCGTCAAAACAAGCACCGACTATGGGCAAGTGCAGGATATCCTCCACCTCAAACAGACCCGCCCGCAGCCCGTCATCCAGATCATGGTTGTTGTAAGCAATGTCGTCAGCCAATGCCGCAACCTGAGCCTCTGCGCTGGCATGGGTCTTTAATTCCAGATCAAAGCGCTCGTTATACTCGGAAAGCGCATAGGGTAACGGGCCCAATACCGGACCATTATGTTTGGCGATGCCCTCAAGGGTTTCCCAAGTTAGATTTAGCCCGTCAAACTCAGCGTAGTGGCGCTCCAGCGCGGTTACAATCCGGATCGCTTGGGCGTTGTGATCAAAGCCACCATATGGCTGCATGCACGCATTGAGAGCCTCTTCGCCCGTGTGGCCGAAAGGCGTGTGGCCAAGATCGTGGGCCAGCGCCACGGCTTCGGTCAGCACCTGGTTTAAGCCCAGCGTTCGGGCGATTGTGCGCGCCACTTGGGCTACCTCAATCGAATGGGTCAGGCGGGTGCGAAAATGGTCACCCTCATGTTCGACAAACACTTGTGTTTTGTGCTTGAGGCGCCGGAACGCGCTGGAATGGATGATCCGGTCCCGATCTCGCTGAAAGCAGGTACGATGGGCGCTGCCACCTTCAGGTACCAGCCGACCGCGGCTTTCCTCCGCTTTGGAGGCGTATTTCGCTATCATGTGACAAGGCTCCGCACTTGTATCAGGTCTATTGCCCGCTTACATTGCGAGTACTACAACAGTTTGAACGGGTTGAACAGATGCAGCTGACCTTACCGCCAAAAGTCACCGAACGCGCTTTCGAGCGCCTCGCGGAGATCAACGAAAGCGCCGACACGCAGCAAGCTTTGCGCGTGGCCGTAGAAGGTGGCGGCTGCTCGGGGTTTCAGTACGAAATTGAGCTCGACAAAGCGCGCGACGACGACCTCGTGTTGGAGGGGAGCGGCCAGAGGGTGGTGATTGACCCAGTGTCCCTGCCCTTTCTGGCCGATGCCACCATTGATTTCACGGCCGAGCTTATTGGCGCAAGATTTGTGATTAACAACCCCAACGCGACCTCCAGTTGCGGTTGCGGGACCAGCTTTTCGATGTAAGGCAACCCCGTCTCTTTTCCCTTTGGAAGTAGAGGTAACGACTAGGCACGAACCCTAGGAAAATTCCTCGGGACTGCGCTGTTGGTAACCAAATGACTCAGCCACTTCCCAGTCAACTAGACCATTAATAAGCTCGGCATCCTGTAGCGACACTTGCCGCTTCCAAGCCTCTTCCCGATAATGAGCCTGCCTCGCGAAACGGTCTTCCTCCAATCCCTTGGTGGATGCTTCAATCTCGAACAGGTTTTCAGCTTCTATACCCAGTGCCTCAAGCGCCGTTGACAGCGCCAAAACGGGGGTAAGGACGAAATTCTCGAACTGGATAATAGCAGAAGGCACGGGTGCTACACGCGCAAATTCTCGGTAGGCCCGCAATTTGGTATTCCAGAGATCCATAGGTGACGGCAGAATCGGCGCCACATTATCACGTGCGAGTGTGACCCACGGAAATCGAATGAATGCATTGAGGCTTTCGAATTCTGGTGCACGCGCGTGGTATGGGTTGCGATATAGAGATGCGATCCAGCTATAAGGATCGCGCACCAAAAACAGCACTGAGGCCCCTTTGCTCACATAGCTGTGGTCGATTTTTGGTGCGGCGTGTTTCCACGAGCTGATACCGCCCAGCCGGCCATCCCGAATATCCCGGATCGCATCTCGATAAACCATTTTTCGAAATCCGGTAAGTGTCGCTTCAATTCGGCCGGTGAGTTCATCCAGATCAGGCATCGGATCTTTCGGAGAAACAGGGCGAACGCCCTCGGCCATCCTCAGCATTGTAATCACGGCACGGGTGCCAGTATTACGCTCGCCAAAAATTTTGACCTTTGCGACCTCGGTAGCTGCCACTTTCGCACTTCCTTTATTCAACCGGACTGGCTCCTTGCCTATTGTTGCTTTGGCCAATACCATAGCTAAAAATCGCCGGAGTCCCACATGAAAATCGCTTCTTTTAATATCAACGGGATCAAAGCTCGCCAACCCGGTTTGTTGGAATGGCTCAAAGAGAGCGATGTGGACGTGGCCCTGCTGCAAGAGATCAAGTCGATGGACGAGACCTTCCCGCGTGAAGCTATTGAAGACCTTGGATACAACATCGAAACCCACGGGCAAAAAAGCTTTAATGGTGTGGCGATCCTGTCGAAATTCCCGATCGAGGATGTGGTGCGGGGGCTGCCGGGGGATGAGAGCGACGAACAGGCGCGGTGGATCGAAGCGACCATCAATACTGTGCGTATTTGCTGCCTCTATTTGCCGAATGGCAACCCGGTGCCCGGCCCAAAGTTTGACTATAAACTGGCATGGATGGCGCGCTTGCATAGCCACGCACAAGCGCTGCTGGAAAGCGAAGAGTCCGTGGTTATGGCGGGGGATTATAACATCATCCCGCAGCCCGAAGATGCCCATCAACCCGAAGACTGGGAGGGCGATGCGCTCTACTGCCCTGAAAGCCTGAGCGCTTTTCGCAAGGTGCTCAACCTCGGTTATACAGACGCCTTGCGCGCCCTAAACCCTGCCCCGCTCACCTATACTTTCTGGGATTTTCAAGCCGGGGCCTGGAACCGCAATAACGGCATCCGGATCGATCATTTTTTGCTTTCGCCGCAAGCGGCAGACAAGCTGAAAACCTGCGATATAGACCGGCATATGCGGGGGCGGGAAAAGCCTTCCGACCATGTGCCTATCTGGATAGAGCTTGAAGTATAACCCAGTTTCAATGCCGCTTTACTGGCACCAGTTGGCATGGAACCAGCCGTTCGGGCTTTCCTGCACGTTGCCGATCCGGACCGAATCTGAAAAGCACCAGCGCCCCATACAGACCGAGGTTGAAACCACACGGTCACCATTGAACAACTGACCAATTTGCGGATAGCGCACATCGGGGCCGCTTCGCAGTGCCAAAAAGCCGTCGCCGCTGTTTGAAAGCCCGCTTACGGTGCAGCTTCGCTCGCGGCCAGACTCGCGCGGAAATACATCCATCTCAGCCAGAACATTTGGCCAGCGGCCCAGCTGGATTGCCCCGATGCCAAAGCGCAGCGGGCCATAACGGCCATTCAGGGTGAGGAGAGCCAGGTCTGTGTTGATATCACAGGCACGCGGCCCCTCGGCCCGCTCAATTTGTGAAATTCTGTCGAGGGCTGTCTCTGGCAGAGCAACGGCACCGGGGACGCAATCACTGTTATCAAAAACCGACTGGCCAAGTACGGTTTCGAAGCAATACCCGGCGGTATTGATGATCTGATTCCGCTCGATCCAAAGTGATTCACAACCATCGCGGCCAGAACCCAGCACGGGAAAGCTACCGGATATCGCTGAAACAGGTAGAAACCAAATTATCAATATCAGATATTTCACCATGCTGTCGCCTATCCCCGTTTTGTTACGTCATGACCATAAAGCCAATCAAACTGCCGCAGCAAGGCTCCGCTTGGCACTAAGGATAACACTTTATGAGCGGCCCCGCGAAAGGCCGGGTTGCGAAGGTGATAAGACCAGGCGTTGCGAGCCGCGCCGTTTTGCACCCGTGTGGCTCTGGATTTGCGGGCCTTCTCGTAGCTTTCAAACCCCTCGGAAAACGTGCTGGCCACGGATAGGTTTTGCGCCAGCACATAGGCATCTTCCAATCCCATGACGGCGCCTTGCGCCAAAAACGGCAGCATCGGGTGGCAGGAATCCCCCAAAAGCGCGATGCGCCCATCTGCCCAGCGCGGCAAGGGGGGGTGATTAAACAAGCCCCAGAGGAAGGTTTCGTCAACAGCGCTCAACAAGGTTTGAACGGCGGGGGCAAAGCCCTTAAAGGCGGCCCTCAAGTTCTCGGATGAATCCGGTATGTTCCACCCTTCCTCGGCCCAGTCGGCGCGCTCTTCCACGGCAACGAAGTTGATCAGCGTACCGCCGCGAAGGGGATAAACAACCAGATGGCGGCCCTTGCCCATAAACACCTGAGCGGCATTTTCAAAAAGCCCCTGTGGCAGGCGCTCAGCCGGGACCAAACCACGCCATGCAACCTGTCCGGTAAAGGTGGCTGCCTGCCCTTTGAACGCCAGTGTACGCACCTTGGAGCGCACTCCGTCTGCGCCAATCAGGCTTGGGGTTAGAATCGCCTCGCGGTCTTCAAACTCCATCAAAACACCGGCTTCGTTGGAGGAAAGCCCGCTCAACTGGTGATCAAAAACCAGTTCAACACCGGCGGAACGCGCCCCTTCCTCCAATATCCGGAGAAGGTCTGCGCGATGGAATTGCCAGTAGGGGCGACCGTATCGCGCCTCTGCCGTTGCGCCCATTTTCAGGCGGGAAACTTCACCACCTCGATAGTCGCGCAGAACAATCGCTTCGGGTGTGTTGGCCAACTGCGCAGCGGCTTCGCGCAGCCCGAGCGCTTCAAGCACAGCGACACCGTTTGCGCTGATCTGCAATCCGGCACCAACTTCACCCAACGCTACAGCCTGCTCATAAACCTTAACCCGTGCGCCTTTTTGCGCCAGCGCCACAGATGCCGCCAGCCCGCCAATTCCGGCCCCGACGATACTGATTTCCTGATCACGTAGTTCCATCTAGGCCCGCCTGACGATGTTCAGTTCGAGTAAAGCGTCAATATCCTCAACGCCCAATTCTTCCAGAATTTTAAGTGTGTCCTCGCCGTCTTGCGGCATTTCATGCGGCACTTGGATCGGAGATTCAAACCGGGGGGCCACGGCAGGCTGGCTGATCCCGTCCGCTGGTTCCAATGCATGGCGCGCTGCCATATGCGGGTCATCTTCCACCTCGTCATATCTGAGCACCGGCGTTACGCAGGCATCACTACCCGCAAAAACCTGTTGCCAATGGGCCATTGGATGCTGTGCAAAGACGGTTTCGAGCCGCGTCATTTGTGCCTTGTGGAAAGAGGGGTCATTTTGCGGGCCGAATTCTTCGGGGTCGATTGACAATATCTCCAGCATCTCGGCAAAAAACTTGGCCTCGATGCAGCCCACCGCGACAAAGCGCCCGTCAGAACAGCGGTAGCACCGGTAATACGGGGCGCCGCCATCTAGCCAGTTGCTTTGCCTTTCGGGCCCCCAACGCCCCGCTGCATGTAACCCGAAAAACATGCCCATCATCGAATTCACGCCATCAACGATTGCGGCGTCTACGACCTGCCCCTTGCCGGTGGACTTCGCTGAATGAAGTGCAGCCAAAATGCCCATGATTAAAAACATCGAACCGCCACCAAAATCACCCACAAGGTTGAGCGGCGGTGGCGGTGGCCTGTCGGAATCACCCATCGCCTGCAGAGCGCCGGTGAGGGAAAGATAGTTGATATCATGCCCGGCCTGCAGCGCCATCGGGCCGGTTTGGCCCCAACCGGTCATGCGCGCATAGATCAGCTTCGGATTTTTCTGAAGCAACACCTCTGGCCCGAGCCCGAGCCTTTCCATCACACCGGGGCGATTGCCCTCTATCAGAATATCTGACTTTTCGGCGAGCTGCGCCGCCAGAGCAAGGCCACGTTCCGCTTTGAGATCAATAACGATTGAGCGCTTTCCACGCCGGTTAACCGTTTTCTGGAGCGCGATTTCTCCGCGCGTCGGGCGATCAACCACCACAACTTCCGCACCCAGATCCGCCAAAAGCTGGCCAGCATAGGGAGCCGGGCCAAGCCCTGCAAATTCGACAATTTTTATACCCTTGAGCGGGCGGGAATCCGGCATGAAATTGGTCCTTCCTGTTTCAGGACCCTGTTTAAGGCCAATCGTGGCCGGATTGAACAGGTTTTTCCGACACGGCCAAAGCCATCGGCACCCAAAAGTAACCACGAGACTAGTTGAGTGTGGATTCTCTATGTTTTCCGGTCACCGCAAACCAGATCAGCGCGCCGCCCGCCAGTGCCAGCAAGGGCAGCATCGCCAAATTGACCGCCTGCCAGCCTTCCTGGGCGGAGCCGCCCGAGCAGTTCATCAACCCGCCTGAACTGAGAGAGGCCAGCGTTACCATACCAAAAACCATAAAATCATTCAGCCCTTGCACACGGCCACGTTCTTCGGGCGTGTGCGAAGCGGCGAGCATGGTTGTGCCGCCAATGAAGCCAAAGTTCCAGCCGATGCCAAGCAGGATCAGCGCGATATAAAAATTCTCCAACTCGACACCGTTCAGCGCAACCAATCCTGCTCCGGCAAGAATTGCGAGGCCAAGCGCGATAATTTTGCGCACACCAAACCAGGTGATCAAATAACCGGTGAAGAAAGAAGGCACATACATGGCGAGCACGTGGGCCGAAACGATATCGGCGGCCTGATCGGTTTCGAAGCCGCAGCCGACAACGGCGAGCGGTGTTGAGGTCATCACCAGATTCATCAGCGAATAGGCAACCATGGCGCTGATCATTGCAACCGCAATTTGAGGCGTGCGCAAAAGCTGCATGAGGGTTCGGCCGCTGGACTGTCCGCGCTCAATAGGTTTTGGCTTCGGAATTTTGAGCGCCATAAAGAGGAAAATACCAATAATGTTGAGCGCAATTACGGTGAGATAAGCTCCGGCGAAAGGGACCGGCGCGAGCATATCCTGTGTGAGCTTCACCAATTGTGGGCCGATTATAGCCGCAAGCAAGCCACCCGCCATAACCCAGGAGATGGCTTTGGGCATAAAAGCGGGGGAGGCCATATCAGTGGCGGCAAAGCGGTAAAAACCCTGCGCGGACATATAGACACCGGTCAAAAACCCGCCGACTAAAAACAGCTCGAAAGACTGGATGTACAGCGCATAGACCTGAATGGCGGCACTCAGGCCACCCGCGACAACGCCGAGCATAAAGCCGGAGCGGCGCCCGTGTTTTTGCATGACCGTCGCCATAACCGGCGCTGTGAGCATCGAGCCGAGAATAATCAGCGAAATGGGTAGCGTTGCCAAACATGGGTTGGGAGACAGGTATTGCCCTGCCAGCCCCCCCAGAATGAAGGTGATGCTCATCTGGCTACCTAGAATCGCTTGGGCTGCGATCAGCACAACCAGATTGCGTTTGGCAATTGAATCATTTGCTACATGTGTCATGGTGCTTTTTGTATGCCTGTGTATGGCGATTGGCCAGAGGCAAATTCAGGGGTGCGGCAATGGATGAAAAATTGATCGAAACCGAAGCGGATGTCGCCGAGGGTGCGGCTTGGCTCGCCGCACGCGAGCCTCGCTTTGCAGAAGCGCTCTTGCTTACGGGCCCCCTCCCCCTGCGGCGGCGCGACGGTGGATTTGATGCCCTGCTATCCGCGATTGTTTCGCAACAGATATCGGTCGCGGCAGCACGGGGTGTATGGGCCAAACTCGAAGCTGCCGGCGCAATTTCCGCGCCGAGGATTTTGGCGTTGGACACCGAAGACCTGCGCGCGCTCGGCCTTTCGAAACAAAAGGCAGGGTACGCCAAGGCGCTGGCCGAAAGTCGCATTGATTTTGATGACTTGCGCCGCCAGCGCGCCGAAACGGTGGTTCGTGAGTTAACGGCGGTAAAAGGGATCGGGGTTTGGACCGCAGAGATTTACGCGATGTTCAGCCTTGGGCGCGCGGATGTCTTTGCCGCGGGCGATCTGGCGCTTCAGGAAGGTGCCAAAGTTCTTTTCGGACTGGACCAGCGGCCAAAAGACAAAGAATTGCGAATTATGGCCGAGGCGTGGCGCCCGTGGAGGGCGGTTGCGGCCCGCCTGCTTTGGGCTTATTACCACGTCATCAAAGATAGAGAAGGAATCTCCTGACATGGCAGAACTGAGCGGACCGCGGCGGGCGGCGAAATCTGGCATCGGGCGCTATTTGATGGTATTCCTGCACGGCTATGGCGCCGACGGAAATGACCTGATCGGGCTGGCGGACCCTTTGGCCGAGCACTTGCCGGATGTGGTTTTCCATGCCCCGAACGCTCCCCAACGCTGCACGGGCAACCCGATGGGCTACCAGTGGTTTCCGATCCCGTGGCTCGACGGCTCTTCCGAGGCGGAGGCCAGCGAGGGCATGGCGAGCGCTTTTGCCTTGCTAAACGAATGGCTTGACGAAACCATGGCGGCTGAAGGGATTGAAGCCGCTGACACCATTTTGGTGGGGTTTTCGCAAGGCACTATGATGGCGCTCCATGTTGCCCCACGGCGTGAGGATGAAGTGGCAGGCGTTATTGGTTTTTCAGGGCGCTTGATGGCACCGGAAGCCTTGGAAGTAGAAGCGATCAGCCGGATGCCAATTTTGCTGATCCACGGCGATTCAGATGAAGTTGTGCCGCCTCAATCGATGCCTGAAGCCGCAGATGCGCTCACCAAGGTTGGTTATGAAGTCTATACCCATATCTCGAAAGGCACCGGCCACGGCATAGCGCAAGACGGGTTGCAACTGGCACTTCAATTCACACTTCAGCAGTTCGATCTCTGATTCTCGGGATGTTTGCCTTGAGTTAATCATCCCGAGCCAAATAATACCCGCAACTTTACTTAAGCTTTACTTCGTAATTCCTTAAATTCGTGAAATTTTCCGAAAAATACTCGGTTTTCCGCCTATCGCGCCCTATTTGGTGCGAATTCACGGGGTTTCTCCTTGAAAAAGCCACATTTGCCTCGTATTTACTTGGGAAAATATTTTTCGGTAACGAGGGCCGGATTTTAGGTGTTTCTTCACCTTTTAGGCATAGTACGTCTAAGTGCCTTGGCATGTTGGCCAACGCATATGGTGGGTTAGTTACTATTTCACAAATTCTTTGAGCATAGCCAAAGGCCGCATTTTTTGCGCCAATGGCCAAGGATTCTTTGGGAGAAAATTATGGCTACGAATACGTTTGCTGCATTTCTGATCGCTTTGAGAATGGCCGAGTCCGGCGGGGACTATCAGGCCGTGAATACTTTGAACTTTATCGGGGCTTACCAGTTTGGTGAAGCGGCGCTGATTGACCTCGGATATGTCCGGAGCGACCGGGACGTTTATGACAACGACTTCAGCGGCGGATGGACCGGCAAAAACGGCATCCGATCCGTGCAGGGGTTTCTGGAAAACGAACGCGAGCAAGATCGGGCTGCTCAACGCTGGATGCGTTTGATGTGGACCTATATCGAATATAACGACATTGATGGCTACGCTTGGGAAATGGTCGGGCAGACCCAGCTCACCACCAGCGGAATGCTTGCGGCGTCACATCTTTTGGGTGCGGGTGCCTTGAAGGAATATATCGAGTCAAACGGTCGGACAGACCCGCGGGACCCATACGGGATGCCGCTGTCTTCATATATTGCACGGCTTGGCGGATATGACATTCCGTTCGCGCCAGACGAAGCTTAGGCTACTTATCATTCTTGAGGCACTTTGGGCGCATGCAGGATTTGCGCAATTGCCGTGAGGATAATGCCGTTGGTATTCACGTCACTATAGCCTTTCATGGCTTGCTGCGTGTTGCTGAATACACCAATAGAAAAGCCTAGATCATCAATCCGGGCTTGCTTACGGATAAGTTCCAGCAAGCTTGCTGAATACGTGTGCGGATAGGCCGCCGCCCAAAGATATGCGGCTTTACTGCTTATAATATCGGCGCGGTCAAAAAAGCGGCTGGTCTGGAATTCGGCGCTGCCGCTGATCGTCGAAACCACCCACTCGTCCTGTCCGCTCCTGTCGACCCGCAAGCCTTGATAGACAAACCACGGGGAAAAATCCAACGCGGTTTCAGAGATGCATTTGTATTTTCCGGTTTCCTCAAACCAGGAAAGTTGAGCATCAAACAAAACGTCTGACATGTATCTGGTTTCCCGGCTAACACCAATTTCAAGATCTTCCAGCAACAGCGGTTCTGTACCGAATTGACCAATAAGCGCCGCCCTATAAAGGAGTCGGAGGTGGTCGTCGGCGGTCGCATCCGGGTTTAGTTTGGCAAAGGGGGAAGCGACCGGCATTCCCCACGCAATATAGCCGTTCCGCGAATATTGTGTGCAATGCGAAACCGAAACATCGCGCCAGCCGCCATCGACAAAGTTGAAAGGTCTTTCGTCTTGCACCGCTGACGCGAGGTCCCATTGGCCCAGAACTTCCTCAGCCCGCTCCCGAAGGACCAGCCCCGATTCAACGAGCCTATGCAATGCAATCAGGAACCTTCCGGTATCGCAGGCGTCAAACTCCTGCCGTAAACTGATGGCGTCATCCGCATTAAAAAGCGACGGTGGGAGCGCGATGCCATCTAACGTAACAACTGGCAAATGGGTGAGGATCCGCTCGACACGCTCTTGGGCATCATCCATCGCAACAATCCCGAGGGCTTGCGCCGCGATAATACCGTTGAGTTGGCTAGCAACATCCCAAAGGGTAATACCCTGATTGGCAATATTAACTCGGCCCGTTAGCACCGTACCCGCGCACATGCCGGTTTCTTCGTGGCTGTGTTTTTCGATGAAACGCCACGCGAGTTTGGCATCGGCGATCAACCGTTCTTTTTCGGCATCGTCACTCATAGGTAGGCGTGGGTCTGCGGGGTCACTCTCTTGCCGCCTCTTGGTAGACCAGTAGCGCTTCAACACATTGTCTGGTGCCACGGTTTGCTCGACATATTCACTGACCGAATAGAAATGTGCTTTTCCGTCATTGCGCGCCTGATCCAGCTGCGCAAGGAGCGCGTCTTGCTGAATGGGAGTTTCAATATGGCTTGGGTTAATAGAAAAAATCACATCCGTCAGCGGGTCCTCTTCAAGCAATTCGGCAAAATGCTCTGCGCCTTCGGTTTTGAGCGCCGCATAAAAACGGCCGTCGCTGCGCGGGCCATTCCAGAAATACGGGTCGTCCGAGCGCTTTAAGACGATTTCGGTTGAGGTTGAGGGTGAGGGCAAATCAGCCAGCTCTTCCATTGCATAAACACAAAGGGATACCGAATTTTCCTGTGAGAAAACAATGCAAGCGTCACTCTGGTCGGGCCGAGGTGCGTCTTCATTCGATATCAGCGTGGTGTAAGGAAACCCCGAAAAATCCAACCGTTTGGCAAATGTCTCCATTGCGTCTTGGTTTGCACTGCTGCTGGTCAAGTCCAGCACCAGCCCCACATATTTTGAGGCCCCCGGATTGCCTTGCAGGAGATGATCCACCGGGCGAGTCAAAAAGGTATTTTCGATCATCATCGCGGATTGCAGACGGGTTGCCCACACGCGGCACTGTGCCAACAGGCTAGGAGAGCTTGTGTGCGCGGCTTCGGCAAAGGATAGATATAAAACCTGTGCGTTATTAATGGGTTGGAGTGCAGAAAGCGCTTGTTCTGGGTGGCTTCCAATCGGGGCCACAAGCCCGCCGTTCACGCGTGCCAGGCCCCAGTCGATGACCTCAAAACTCCCGTCGGCACTCTCGATCTCTTTCGTTTCGCTCAACTGCGGGCGCATTTGTATCCGGAACCCTGCGGCGCGAAGGGCAAAAGGATCGAGCAGGTCTTGTGGCCCGCGATTCAGGATAGAGACAATGGTCGGAGATACTCCGCTTCCGTTTGTCTCGCTTTCTCCGAGCAGGCAATCACGCAGGTCAATCGCGCGGCGGAGGTGGAAATATCTTTCGGCCCCGCCCGTCAGGTCAGTATCAAAAGCCAGCTCGAACAATCCCGGCTCACGGGCCAGTGTTTTTTTTAAGAGGCTGGCAAATTCACCCCTATCGCTCTGACTCTTCGTGCAGCTTAAAGTGGCTGTCACGGGAATCCCGGCAGCAAAAAATACGTTGAGAACCTGCTCTACCAGAGCTGGCGCAAGCGCCTCTCCTATGCCTTCAAGCACAATAAAAACCGTTTTGGCATTTTCTTCGAAACCGGCGACCCTCGCGGGAAACGCCGCGAGGGGAAGCATGGAACTGCTTATGACAAATTTGCGCCGTGTGACATCCATGGCCCTAATCCCGATATAATTTTAACTATACGTATGCCTTTTCGGACAATTTACAAAAATTAACGTATTTTTATCCGAGTGTTAAGTGTAGAGTGTAGTCTGGTTTATATAACGGGTTCGATAGTTGCAGATGGACGGGCTTAAAGAAAAAAGTGATCCGCCGATTCCGAAGCTGGTTTTTGAAGACCGCACGGGCAAACGTCGGCGAATCGTTCTGGCATTGGTCACGATAATTCTTCTGCTCGTTCTAGGCTTCGCCGCCGAGTTTTCGTATCGTGTTTTCAACCTGAAGGCCCCCTTGGTTGAGACATCCGTATTTGACCCCTTTGCCACCGAAGATAATCTGGTTTTTCCGAACCCGGATTCGATTAGTATCGTGATGAAGGATTCTGCGTACACGGATTGCGGGCAAGGCTGGCTCAACTTGACGGACGAGCCATCCGGGGTTGCCGGTTATGTACCTTTCAATGATGTGACAGCGATGGCAGGTTTGCGCGCCCGTTGTGCTGATCTGGATACGGTTTATTACCAAGCGTTTTCGTTTGGAAATGCCGATGGCAGCATTCTGGCGCTCGGCCCCATCGGCGCGGCCTTTCCTCTTGAGGAGTTCAACACCGGATTTGCGAGCCGGAACCGGCCGACAGCTTTCCCCGTTTTGTCTCCCAAACCGGGGACTTCAGAAGAAACTCTGGTGCAGATTTTTGAAGCGCTCGGACCGGCAAAGACATTTGGTGACGACCTAAGAGCGATTGACCTCACCGGTGTGGACGGGGGCGTATGCATCGACATGACCCACTTTCCGGATATGCCCACCGCAGCCCTGATCTCGGTTTTTGAAACGCTCAATGACTGGCTTTCGCCCAAAAGCCTTGGCAGCTGCCTTATTGGCAACATTGATGCGGCTTTCTGGCAAGACCCAGCGCTGGTGGACCTGATTGGCCGAACGATGCTTCTCGGATTTCAGGAAACCAAGAACCCGTCGAGCCCGGTGGCTCGGCAAGTGTGGTTTGACGATGCGGCGCAAACGACTCTCAGGAATATTGACAGCGAGAAAACATCCGTCGCCCTAGGAAGCTTTTCAACGCTATGGAAAAGCGGCCAACGGCAATCCATACAAATTCCCTATTCGGAAGCTATGTTACGGGCGAGCTTTTTTGATGGCGCGGTACTGTTTTCGGAAGAAACCGGAAACACGAATGCGCGCTACATTGATGAAAACAGGCGCCTAAACCAGATTTGGATGTTGGATGCGGTAAGCTTTCACAACCAACGCCTTGCGATCGGCAGCGCGCCCCAAATCACTATTTGGCCTATCGGATACGAAGATCCGGCCGTTTGGCATTTGTTGGAATCGGGGCAATCCCAAAATGAAGTTGCCGAGGCTCTTGAAGCAGAAATTGACCTTTCAGATCACATGACTGCCGAAGGCGCCGGGCCGTTTTCGACCCATATTGCCCATTCGTCGATTGGGTTACGCGATGTCGGATTTTCGCCCGAAAACACTCGCATCATCTCCCAGAGCTACAGCCAAATCCCGAGCCCGCGGCGGGTCCAGCTATTTGGAGACAGTGATTCATTTGAACTCGCGCTTGCCTTTAACGGGCTGGGCAGCACCCGACAAACCGACCTTTTGCTCGAGTTGCTGGCCCGATATAATATCAGTGCCACCTTTTTCCTTTCCACAAGGGAGCTTTTGCTTGCGGAAGTTGCGGTCAACAAGCTGGTAGAACAGGGCCATACGATCGGAACCAAAACCACGCCGCGTGAATCCCGCTCAAAAACCTTGAGCATTGCGTCAACTATCCAGAACAACCTGACCCAGCAATTGTTGCAGGATAATTTTGGACACCACGCCTTGTTTGTTCAAAGCCCGACCCGTTACGGCCAGTTTGCCGGTGACCATGCGGTGCTTGATCAGTTGCAGGATTTGCAATCATCGGGCTACTTTCCGGTTTACAGCAATATTGCCGCCCCCTACGGCCCCTTCGATCCTTTGGAATTTGTATCTGATTTGAGCCGAACAGCCCTGTTATCGCCGGCTAACGTTCTCAACTTTGATTTTTCGGAGCAAAATGACGCGACGACCAACCGCCTTTTGCCGGATGTCCTCGGGAAACTCGTGAACGACGGATTTACCTTCACAACCTTGCCCGAAATTGCCGGGTTGGAAACGGCCCAGGTGTTTCCCGTTTCAACAACATCTCCGGCGCGGCGGGATCAGACGATTTATTGGTTTTTAACAATTTCATGGCTGAGTGTGCAGGGCTATATTTTTCTTCTGGCGCTGATGGTCGCGCTCCAGTCGCCTATATATCTGCTTTTGGCCTTTATGCGGCGCGAGAAATACCCGATGGACGATGAATATCGCCCGCCGGTTACTGTTATTATCCCCGCTTATAACGAAGCCAAAGTTATAAGGAAAACACTCGAAAGCGTACTGGCATCTGATTATCCGAATCTGAAGGTCATCGTTGTGGATGACGGTTCCAAAGATGAAACCGCGGCGGTTGTCGAAGAATTGGTGCAAGTTGATCGCCGCGTAAAGCTGATCCGGCAACGAAACCACGGCAAATGGTTTGCCGAAGACCGCGCGCTGGATTTTGTTGAAACGCCATATTTTGTGATCGTAGATGCCGATACCCTGCTCCAAAAGGATGCCATCAAGTATTTGGTTCAACCCTTCCGCAATGAAAAGGTTGGCGCCGTTGCCGGCACAGTCGAGATCGGCAACCGGGATAACATCCTGACCGCCTGTCAGGTCATTGAATATAAAATTAGCCAGATCATCGTGCGCCGGGCCTATGAGGTCTTTAACGGGATTCTGGTTGTACCGGGCGCGATCGGGGCATGGCGCACCGAAGCGGTTATCAAAAGCGGGCTGGTTTCGGGGGATACCATCACCGAAGACGCCGACCTTACCCTTGCTGTGCATCGCAGCGACTATAAGGTTATTTATGCACCAAAGGCTAAATCCTACACCGAAGCGCCCAATTCGGTCAGGTCATTTATGCAACAGCGATTGCGCTGGTCACTGGGCATGTTGCAGGTGTCATGGAAACACAGGGGCGCTGTTATCGAGGGGCGACCGGTTGGTTTTATCTCGATTGTAAACGCGATCTGGTATCGGACCATCTCCAGCTTTATCTACCCGCTTGTTGATATCATTATCGCTTACTCGATTGTTTTATGGGGGTATACGCTTGCGACGCAGGGGGTATCTGGCCTTGGCCCTATTTCCCTTGGCTTCATGCTATTATTTTTGCTGCTCACGTTTCTGGACGCTATCAACCTTTTGGCTTCGTTCTTGCTGGAGCGGCGCTTTAACTGGAAGCTTTTACTCTTGGTCCCGTTCCTCAGATTTGGCTACTGGCAACTAATTTACATATCCTCGCTTCGGTCAATTTTTCACGCGATTTCCGGTCGGTTGCGCGGGTGGCAAAAGCTGCAAAGAACCGATACGGCCAGAATACTGGAAAAACGGTAGAGAAGCTGGCCATCGGCTGCGTGCCTTTGGCCATTTAATGATTTGTTTTACTTCTTAACATAGCTCAAGGACTGTGCTTGCCTGCCTTGCTAAATATACAAAATAAAGTTTAACTCAACTCAGGGCATCTCTCGTGTTCGCTCGGAGATTGAGTAAGAATCAAGTAAAGCTATGCAAATAACCGGATTAAAACCATGACAAAAAGTAACCGAAGATGAGTATTTTGGTTAGTGTGGCGCTCGTCATATCTGCCCTGTTTCTGATGCGCCGGACCCTTCAAACCTTGACCGGAGCGGTAGCTGTTTCCGCATTGGTCTTTTGGGCTTTGTTCCTGTGCGTTGTCTATTATATCTCCGATTCCCTGACCGGCTCGGGCATAGATGCCTCTGTCCTTTATCACCTAGGGACCGGTTTTGAAGGCGCTGCAATCGGAGATTTCACAGGCACCGCTGCGCTTGCGGTTACGCTCTTTCTGGTTGCCCTCGGAGTATCTATTTTCTCCATTCGGTTTTTGCGGAACAGAACTCTTGAGCAAAAACATCCGCTTCGGATCGGGGCGGCATTGCTCCTTCTGGCGGCTTCGTTTTACGTAAACCCCGCAACCAGTGATCTCACACGGCTCTACGCAAAATCCGACATCGGAACGGCTAATGTTGAAGTTAGCGACCTCCCCGATCAATTCGCCCCTGCAAGCCCGCTTGTTTTCAACGAGACGCCCAAAAACTTTGTTGTGCTATATTTGGAGTCGGTTGAGCGAACCTATCTGGATCAATCACTCTTTCCCGGCCTTATGCCCAACTTGGTAGAGCTGGAAAAACAAGCGCTCAGTTTTACAGACATTACCGAGGTTGAAGAGGCGGGTTGGACCATTGCCGGAATGGTGGCTGGCCAATGCGGGATTCCGCTCACAGGTTCGGGAGCGGGGGTGGACGAGTTCTTGCCCGGTGCGGTTTGTCTCGGGGATTTGTTGGAAGAGCAGAATTTCGACCTGACATTTCTCGGCGGTGCCGATCTCGATTTTGCTGGAAAGGGTACCTTTTATGAAACCCACGGGTTTGCGCAGGTCGAAGGCCGCGACGAACTAATGTATACTCTGGATAGCCCCGATTACCTGTCAGCATGGGGGCTCTTTGATGACAGCCTCTATGCCGTCGCAACCGATAGGTTTGACCAGCTCGCACAACAGGAAGGCCCTTACGGGCTTGTCGTTTTAACCGTCGATACGCACCATCCCTTTGGTTATCTGGCAAACGCCTGCGGAGAGGAGTCCTTTCAGGACCTTGGCAACAAATTTCTGGATGCCGTCCACTGCGCAGATAAAATGGCGGCCGAATTCATTCACCACGTTCTGAACAGCCCTGATTTTGAAGACACGATTCTGGTGGTCTTGTCAGACCACATGGCAATGCCAAACCAGGTACGCGACCAGCTCGAACAAGGAGAAAGGCGGAACCTGCTTTTGTTCTTCGGGCAGGATATTGAAAACGGGCTAAATGGCAAACCCGGAACCACGCTTGATTTTGCGCCCACACTCCTAAGCCTGATCGGCGCTAAAACAGACGCACTTGGTTTTTCCCGCGACCTGCGCAGCGCAAACCCGACCTTGAGGGCCGGGGAAACCCCGCTCGAAACGCTTATCAGCCAAAGCAGGGCCTTTTTATCAACCTTGTGGTCCTTCCCCTCGCTCAATAACGGGCTGGTGGCCGATTTGGAAAACAACCGGATTTTGCTGGGAGAACGGTATGCCAAATGGCCGGTTCTGTTTCTGCTTGATGAAGCGCTAGAGATAACGGAAATCAGTTTTGACCTGCACAGCGATGTGACCCTTTCGGAACGCGTCGCCCGACTAGGTTTTGACCAGCGCTTCGTTTGGGTCGATTCTTGCGACGCAATCACGAGCTTTAATCAACGCCCCGGCACGGGCACTGACGAGATGTGCGCCCTTTTCGGAACTTTGGGGAGCGTGAATCTGGGCTCATTTGCTTTCGCGGAAGATAACCGGCTTGATTTCCCGAAAATCCAGGAGATGTTTGCCGGCCCGCCTCCGAGCCAGGAGTATTTTGATACTTTCGTGGCGGATCTTGTGAGAAAGCGGCAGTTCGCAGCGTCCGAAGTGATCGACTTTGTACCGTCAAGCGGCTTGGTGGGCGATTTCGCCATAAGGTCTGCGGGGTATACCCAAGGTGACTCATGGATCCTCAACCGCGAGGTTGGCGGGCGGATCAACCTGATGCGCGGGCTAACGCTTTTAGGCCTGAACGCCGATGCCGAGCCTGTCAAAATCGGCCATACAGATACTTGCGGCTATGGCGGTCGCGTGTTTGATACCGTGCGTCTGCAAACGGATTTCAAAACCGCCATGGAAAACAATGAAGGTCGTTTCGGGGCTTTTGCGATTGTCTCCCATAACAGCATGGTCTGTTACGAGGTCGAAACCGATCTTGAATCGCTCTTTAAGGGAACTGGTCTCGAAGTGTGGCGCGACCTCTGGTACGAACAGCCTTATGTCGCGCTTTTTTCCGGCAATGGTGACATTTCGGAGTTTTTTGGTGAACGCCAAACCGCGATGGGATTAGAAGCCAGAGACTTTATCCGCCAGATCGAGCCAACGAACCAGCGCCAGCTTTTGTGGTTACCCCGCATCGCCCACGCAGGGGGTGGTTACAAGGGGGACACCTATACAAATTCGCTTGAGGCGCTCAACACGAGTGCCCCCTACTATGATCTGATCGAAATCGACTTAAGCTGGACATCCGACGGGCATTTGGTTTGCCTTCATGACTGGGAGCAGGGATTTTTGTCTGCCGCAGGCAGGACGGTTTCCAGCGCTCTGACTCTGGCCGAGTTTGAAACGCTTGCGCAGGCAAACCCCGAATTTGAAAGCTGCACGCTTGATACCCTCGCGGATTGGCTTCGTGCAAACAATTCTGTGCGGATTGTGACAGATATAAAAGACAATGTTCTTGAGGCGCTCAGGCACATCGCAACGACCCACCCCGACATTCAAGCACGCTTTGTGCCGCAAGTGTACCAGCCACAAAACTACGCTATTGCCCGAGAATTGGGCTTTGAGGACGTGATCTGGACCTTGTATCGCTACGAGGGTGACACGAGCGCGATATTGAACTGGCTCAAACAAATGGACCTTTTCGGGCTAACGATGCACCCGGATTGGGTCGAAACCGGGCTTGCCCGCGCGGCGCGCGATACGACGGGTGTGTTAAGCTGGACCCACACCATCAATACCCCTCAGGATTTTGATATGGCGGTGCAGGCCGGAGTTGCCGAAGTTTTTACCGATTTCCTGACCCCAACAAATGTTGCGCGTTTCGAGGCCTTTTCCTCCGGATTCGGTGCCGGAGAGTCCTTTGTGCGCCTCGTCGGCAGTGAAAGCGCCCTTGCCCTGCCTCGCGGTCTTACCTTGGTGGGCTTGTCCGGCGGGAATATGCCAGAGATATTGGCCAACTTTGACTCTTGCGCCAAGTTGGAAACAGGCGCCCTCCCCGACCCCGTGCCATTTTCCGCCGCCTTGCAGGCGCAAGCAGAAAGCTATGATGCTTTGGCAGTTGTCGCGCATGACAGCGCGCTCTGCGGAGACAGGAGCCTTGAAACCGTTTTTGCGGGGAGTCCGTTTTCCGGTTGGCCGGAGATCGGGTTTCGTGAACCTTATATCGGCATGGTTGGGTCTGAAGGGCGGGTGATCGAGTTCAATGGCGCAACAGAAAGCCAGCTTCACGCGGTGCTTGCTGTTACGGTTGCGCCCCCACGCTAGCCGCCGCCCTAGCCTCTAATTACCCGCCTCGATTGCAGCCATTGCATCCCGCACAGTTTTGACTTCGACAATCCCGTTATCCTCCAGAAAGCGCGCGCAGGCGATGATCGCTTCAAACTTGTTGGCAGTGATTTGGTAGTCGGCAGGGTCACCATTAACGATCCCGTGAAACAGGAGGACGAGCCATGTATCATTCTGCGCTGCCCGCACCATTTCACCACAAACAAGGGTCGCACTCATGTCGAAGGTAACTTCGAGCCTGCCAATATAGCGCGGGTCTATCCCCGAGGTCGGGTTGCGCCCACCGTGCCCCTTCCACGAAAGATGGAAGGTATAAGATTCCATAATCCGCGCGATCGTCTGGTCTGTAAATGCACCAAATGGTGACGAAAAGGAAACGGGCCTCACACCAATCTCCCGCTCGATATCCAATATCGGGCCTTCGATCTCAGTTTCGATCTCGGCTTCTTCAAGCTCTGTCAACTTAAGGTGAGAGCGCCCGTGTGCGCCAATTTCCCAGCCCGCGTCGAGAAAGGCGCGGGCTTTACTCCAATCGATCACCCAGCTTTCACCGGGCGCAGCGGTGGAGGCATTTACAAGCTCCGTTGGCAGGAAGATTGTTCCCGAAATCCCGTAGGCAGCTGCAATTCGCAATCCGTTATCGAATTGGGTCATCCCGCCATCATCAAAGGTAAAGGATACGATGGCGGGTTTGGTTGTAACGTCCTCCGCCAACGCTGGAACGGGCAGTATCATTAGCGCTACATACGTGAAAATATTGAGCGCGGAATTTGAAAATGAACGCAATTTTATTCTCCCCGGAACGCGTTTGGTTGAGACACGTCCCACCTTACCAATGACCACTCTAAAGGCCAAAAACATACCGCATTTTTCAATCTATTGCGGCGTGTGCGGCACAAATTGTAATGCATCTTTTACAGTCATCAAACGAATAACCCCTTGGTCACGCAAGTCAGCCGCGCATTCAACAACACCTTCGAATTGTTCAATCGAATTCTCGTATTCATAGCTCGGCGTTTCGACAATACGGTGCAGCATCAACACCAGCCAATATCCCTCTCGCCCGGCTCTTTCGAGATCGGCACAGACCTCCTCAACAGATTTTTCATTGCTCATTTGCTCGCGGTAAATCTTGAAATGATCGGTTGAATCAAAACGGTTGATCCCCTCATTCCCCCAGCCGCGCAAATGGGCATCGTAATATACCCGCGCCCGTTCGAGAACCCGCTCGTCCCAATCCCCGTGCGGGGTGGCGAGTGAGGTCGGGTAGACACCGGTGCCACGGTAGATGTAAGCCGCAGGTCCGCCGAGCTCCAACTCAAGTGTGGCATCGTCCATTTCGCTCATTTTATCATGTGAATACCCGTGCGTTCCGAACTCCCATCCGTGCTCGATTAACGTATTGATTTCATCCCAATAGAGATCACCCGGTTCGCCGATGATTACAATTGTTTGTCCAAATAACGAGCCCGGAATATTGTGTTCAAAGAACGCGGGCATGCTCTCCTCAAAAAAACGGGTCGTCAGATTGTCCACTGTAAAGGTAACAATTCCAACCTGTTCCGCGACGGCGCCGGTAAAGAGAGATAAGCTGCAAAAAGCTGCCAATATAGTTTTTTTCATCTGAGGTCACCTTCCTATTGAAGTGCCGACTTTCTCTGCCCAGAGATTAGTTCCTCACAGGCGAATTATCAATGTGTCATAGAGTATCAAGCTATGCTCAATCCCTTTTCATTTTGAGGGTCCTTTGTGCTGTGTTTTCTGATTTAGACCAGCACCATATTCTTACACTGACTTTGACCGATCACGCGGGGCCGGAAAGCGCGCCAATCAATTACACATTCTCCCTAGAGTAGCTGAAACAATGGCAAGGTTTCGACTTGGGCCTTTTTTTGCGAAAATTCCCTACGCGTTTAACCATATTTTAATCGCTTATCTGTGAGTATGGCCTCAGAGCACACTTCAGGCGTTCCGTCGATAACTCACTTAGCTCCTTGCGGACGTTATTCGATTATCTCTCAGGTTGTGTGTTTCTATAAATTAAGTTGCCAATTCGGCGAATTCATTTCGATCGGACAAACCCGCACCGCTATGTATCCAGATATTTTGACAGCCGCCCAGATAGGATTCGCCGTGACGTTCGTTTGCGCGATCGCCCTTATCGCGACACAAAACTTTCATGGTCGGCTAACGCTTGACTACACAGGCGGGGTGCAAAAAGTTCACAAAAACCCTACGTCTCGCATAGGGGGGCTTGCCATTGCGATTGGGTTTGCGGCAGTCTTATTCATTGTTGAAAATGACATCTGGGAGCTTTGGGCTCTAATTGGACTATCTGGCCTTCCTGTTCTGATTTTTGGCTTGGGAGAAGATATAACCGGCAAAGTAGGGGTGCGCGCCCGGCTTTTATCCAGCTTTGCTGCCGGTCTGATTTTTTGCTTTGCAAGCGGATATACAATAACGCGTATCGATATTCCGGGCATTGACTATTTGATGACGTTCTCGGTGGTCTCGCTGGCTTTTAGTGTTATCGCAATTGGTGGCGTAACCAATGCCGTTAATATGATAGACGGCTTTCACGGTCTTGCGTCTGGAACCGTTATTCTAATCCTCGCCGCGATCGCGATCGTCGCCGCTCGTGTGGGGGACGAAACGCTGGTGGGGCTCGCCATTATCATGGCGGCCGTGGTTGCCGGTTTTTTTCTGGTGAACTTCCCGTTTGGGAAAATTTTTCTGGGAGATGCAGGCGCCTATTTTTGTGGATATGTTGTCGCTGTGCTTGCCGTTATGTTGCCAGCCCGCAACCCGGAAGTCTCGCCTTGGGTCAGCTTGCTCATTCTGGGATATCCCGTGACAGAGACATTGGTTTCTATTGCACGCAGGATCAGGGAAAAGGGGCATCACCCGGGGGCTCCTGATAGTGCTCATTTACATCATGTTATATTTCAAAGCTGGGCGAGACTGGTGGCAAAAAAGCTCAATTGGGTGTCCGCCAATCCATTGGCAAGTGTGTTTTCATGGGGTTTGCCGATATTCACTCTTATCAGCGTTCAGGGAATTGACCTGCAAACTCCGGAGTCGATTATGCAGCTGGGAATGACTGTCTCGATATATATAGTTGTTTACCGCCTGCTTTTGCCCTTGGTGCCCAATTCGACTTATCCGCCGGGTTCGACGCAAACTCAATTGCGGTAATAGCCAATGAATGTCCAATCTTGCCCTCATCCTTCCTTGCGCAAAAAACGCTATGCCAACAACTGGTTTGTAGCTCAGCTAAAACCCGGTGGTTTTACTCTGGCCAAACGTAATCTGGAGCGTCAAGGTTTCGAAACCTTTATGCCAATGCGCGAGCGAACCGTGCGCCACGCACGGCAAAACAAGCGCGTTCAAAACCCGATCTTCGGAGGCTATCTGTTTGTCCGCTTTAACCCGGATACCACGCCTTGGCGCGCAATAAACGGCACGCAGGGAGTCTCCAGATTGATCACCATATCATCCAATATGCCGCAAAAAGTCCCAAATGCGCTGATGTCGGCCCTCATAAGTCGCTGCGATCCGAACGACCTGATAATCGCACCCGAGCGTCTGGCGCCGGGTGACCGGGTCACATTATTAGAAGGTCCATTCAAAGACATTGTCGCCACAGTAGAATCTTGTTCGAACGAAACCCGCGTTCGCATATTAATCGATCTTCTGGGCCGTGGCACCTATCTTGAATGCGCGCGCGAAAATGTAGAGCTTTCTCCCGTTCTCTGAGGTTGCGTGAATATTTTCAACCCGCACTCAACCGACGCAGTACTGCCCCCGAGGCGTAATAGGCCCAAAAGTGTATTTCCTTAATTTCCGGCCAACAAATATTTGAATTTGCCAATAAGGCTTGGCAGGCTAACCGCAGATCTACTCAAAGCAAAAAGTATTTCCTATTTCAGGTAGGGTTCGCTTGAGAATGCTTAATCAAGGATTTCCGGCACCCGCTGAACCTAGATCAAGAACACCTGTGAAGATCCTTTGACGTTCATGATCTCCGGCCTTTTCATAAGGCAAAAAGCCGTTGATAACCCGTCTGCTTCAGCAGCGGTATCCGATACAACCGAGACAGAGCGCCATTCCCCGCCGGGGCGTCCGGTTCTGGGGTCGATGATATGGCCGGTTGTTTCTCCATCATCAAATGTGGTGCCAACGGGAGAGGATGTCGCGACAGCATTATTGTTCAGCAACGGCGCTTCGCTCGAATGGCCCGATAGCAATACCGGCCATCCTGAACTGTTTTCTGCCACCCCGATGCCAGCAATTTCTCCGGTGTTTACCAGTGCGTTTTCAATCCCGTTTCGGCGGAGCAGCGCAACAATCTTGTCGGCGATGTAGCCTTGTGCAACACCATTCAGTGTGAGCGCCATGCCGGAACGGTCAAACCAGACCTTCGCAGGAGAATACCGGACATGCGCCCAACCGGTCTGGGCCAGTGTTTCGGAAATCTTCGTTGGATCAGGCGAGTTACCCGCAGCGAAGCTCCGGGCATAAAGCGCCCACAATTTCTGAACCGTTGGGTCAAATGCGCCGGATGTTCTTGCATGAATTGCAGAGCAAATCGAAAGCAGTTCGACCATCTCAAAGGCAGGGTTTGGCAACTCACCATTCCGATTAAGCTCTGAAAGCTGGCTGTCCGGGCGGTAAAGGCTGAATATGCCTTCGAGGCGGCGGATTTCCTGAACGGATTGTTCGATCAGTGCCGCTGCATTCGGGTGGTCCAGAAGGATGCGGGCCTCGGCCCCCAAAGCGATTCCTCGCCATTGCTGTGGAGATGCGACTGCTCGCGAGCCAAGTATCGGCAGTACCGCAGCACCTGCAAGAATTGATAAAACGCGTCTGCGTGAGGTCATTCGGTTGTCTCCAACTCGGCTGTATTAAACTCCACAGGAGAGAGCACGATCTCCGCGGGGATTTCGTTCAAAAGCATGATTTCACCACCATGCTCCGCGATAAACTGTTCAGCCTTTAACTTGCTGCCAAAGGGTGCAATCTCGGGCGCGCCCATGCCGCCAATTGCATCCGAACCCACTACGAAAAATGCGTCGGCCGCGCTTATCCAGTTCTCTGCACCGGGCTCGCTCCAGCTTTGCGCTTCGCCCATATCATTCACATAGAGGACCAGTATTTCGGCACTTTGCTCGGGAGACTTAAGATAAGCGATTCCGTCCCGAACTTGCGAGAACCAAAGCGGGGCGGGGAAACCTGCCAAATGCACCTGAGCCTTGGGGCCTTGGTGCTCCAGAATAATCATCTGGCAGTAATGCCCGGCGGCATCTTCTGTTAAGGCTATGGCCTCGGGAAGGTTTGCTACCGCCTGTTCACCATCACAGGCGGCGGCTAGCGCGAGGGGAAGCAAAAGGGCTGCGAGGCGGATTTTCATGGTTCGACCCTCCTGAAAGCCAGCCCTGCCAGACCTAAAGCTAAAACCGGCCAGACCAGCATCGAAACAACCTGCCCGATCCAGCTGGCCGAAGCGCCGGTTGCCCCTATTCCCGAGGCCAGTTCGGAGACAGATACATCCGGCATGTTAAACAGCCTGAAAGCGTCAGCCGGGTTGGCAACCAGAAGCCAAGGGAACACGGTTTTTGTGAAGAAACCGCCATCATCGGCGACCAGAGCGCCGAGCAGCCCGAGGTCATACAAGACCACGCAAACCAGCCAGATGATAATCACGATCCCAGAGGCAACGCCTGTTTGGCGAACGAGGGCCGAAACCAGATAGCCTATCCCCAAGAAGGCTGCGCCGAGCGCGATTGAGGTCAAAAACAGCTTTATAAGCGGGGCATAGGAAAGATCAGCCGCGCCGTATTGCCAGATTGTTAAGCCAGCGGTCAGGCCAAGCCCAACGGCAACCGCAAATGCCAAAACACACAGGTGCGCCAGAAATTTTCCAACCAGAATTTCCCCGCGTGAAAGCGGGTAGGTCAGCGATAGGGCCAGCGTCCCGCGCTCCGCCTCTCCAGCGATAGCATCAAACGATAAAAGCAGCCCGATAAGCGGGATCAGATAAACCGAAAGCGTTGTGATTGAGGTAACCGCCACCAACAGCGGGTCGACGCCGAGTGACCCGCTTGGCGCGCCCCCCGCAAGGGTCAATACGATGGTAAACATGGCCATCAGGATGACCGAGGTTGCGACCCACATATTGCGCCGCGCGATCAGCAATTCCAGCCGAGTGATTGAAAGAATCGAGGTCATTTCCGGTCCTCCGGGTTAACGCTGTAATGGCGGTAGAGATCTTCAAGGCTGGCCGGTGTCACGTCGATATCCTTAATTAAGTCCCCCAAACCGGTAATGCGGCCCAAAACGGAGACCTTTTCTTCCTGCTGGCAGGTCAGCGATACCGAGCGACCATTGGAGCGCTCTCCCCCCAGATGGTTGGCAACATGATCAGCGCTTTCTCCGCTGGTTGTTACATCCAGCCGAATTGGCAACCGTGCCTGCTGGCGCAAATTGGCGAGGCTATCATTGGCGAGCAAATGCCCGCTGCTCATGATCGCAATTCGATCTGTGCGGGTTTCCAGCTCGGTTAGCGCGTGGGAAGACAGCAGGACAGCCGTTCCGGCCGCCGAAAGGTCATCCACAATATCGTAAAACTCGTGGCGTGAAATCGGGTCGAGGCCGCTGGTTGGCTCATCCAGCAATGCCAGCTTGGGGGTGCCAAGCAAAGCCTGCGCCAAGCCGATGCGCTGCCGCATCCCTTTGGAGTAAGTCCGGATTTTCCGGTCAGCCGCGTGGCTCAGCCCGACGCGGTCCAACAGGTCATCTGCCTTGCGAAGCGGTACCGATTTAAGCCGTGCAAAGTGTTGGAGCTGCTCTCTTCCTGTCAGGTTGCCATGAAAGGCCACACTTTCAGGCAGGAATCCGATCACCTTGCGGGCGCTACGCGTGCCCGGGGCAGCCCCCAATACACGGATAGACCCTGAAGAAATCGTGGCAAGGCCGAGGATCATCCGCATGAGCGTTGTCTTTCCGGCCCCGTTATGGCCGAGCAGGGCTATCCTTTCTCCGGCTTCGATCCCGAGACTTACCTCGTGAACGGCCCTGAGATCACCGTAGCTTTTTGTGACATTTTGAATCGATAGTGCTGTCATTGGAGATTTTCCCAAACTGGAATTTCGGGCCGGATGGGCTGCATAAGCGGTGCGCGGTCAATCACACCGCCCGGCAAAGTTGCCGGAAAGGTCGATTGAGACCAGCGAATAAGCTGAACCGCCGGAGAGCCAAGGAGCGAGCGGGCCGCGGGCTGGCTCCACAAAACATGGTCCATTATATCGTTTGGCCGATAGGTCGAATCCGCGATGCCATTTGCATCCAGATCAAAAGCAGCGTGGTCGGACCAGTAATTGCCACGGCCATCCTCGTTCCACTCAACCCACCTTGACCCCACGTATTTTACCTGTGTCCGGTTGCCGATAAAGGCGTTGCCGACCACGTTGTTGCGTTCAGAACCAGCCGTAAAGTGGATGCCGATCCCGCAGCCCTGAAACCGGTTTTCATAGAAACTGTTTTTGTGCGCGTTATAGATAAACACGCATTTATCTTCGACCTGTTCGATCCAGTTGCCGGTCACTGTGCTTTCATTCGTGTAGTTCATCATGATCCCGTGATCACGGTCATTGATCGAATAGTTACCCTCGATCTGAACATTCTTGGAATACATGATGGCATAGCCGAGGTGGTTGCCGATCGAGATATTCCCCGAGACCACGCTGTCATTGGCATACATGTAGTGCACCGCAAAACGCAGGTCGCGGAAGCGGTTGTTGATAAATTCATTGTCGTGCGAGGTGTTCACAAACACCCCGTCGCGCCCCCAGCGGATGTCATTTCTCTCTACACGCACCCCCGGTGCGTTCCAGACATAAATCCCGTTTCCACGGTCATTCATCCGGCGGTCCTGCCGGCCTTCGACAATATTGTTGATAACCAGCACATCCTCGGGCCCGTGCACATCAATGCCGACCAGATTGCCGATCACCCTGTTGCCTTCGATCACGGCACGGTCTGCGTTTGCGGTTAAGGTGATACCAGCGTCCAATGCACCTCCACCGGAGCCAGAGCCGATAACTGTTAAAGATTTTAGCGTCACGTCGGGTGCATTTACCGTGATGGTAGAGCCGACCTGCAAGCCATCAATGGTGGCATCGTTGCCGATGAGGGTCAGCGGAATTTCAATTACAATTGGCCCCAAATGGGTGCCGGGCAACAGGCGAAGGATATCCCCCGCCTGCGCGTTTTCAATAGCGCTAGCCAGTGCGCCCAATGGCACGTCACGCGTGGCGGCCCCGGCCAAAGCCGGAAACAAAAGCGTGAATATGAACATCAGGCGCAGCATGTCGCTTCCTTATGCAGGTTCAACCAGCATCCGGCCCCGCATCTCCATGTGGAGCGCGTGGCAGAACCACTGGCAATAGAACCAATGAACACCAGGGCGGCCCGCAATGAAGGTAGCCGAGGCGGTAGCCTGCGGGCCAACTTCGAAGCAAACGCCGTGGTTGCCGAGGGTAAAGCCGTGAGTCAAGTCATCTACATCGTCAATGTTAGTGACATAGACTGTGACCTCATCCCCTTGCTTAACCGTGAAACTTTCCAGAGAGAAAGTTGGTGCCGCCGAGTACATATAAACCCGAACCTTGTTGCCATCACGGATGACCTCGTCATGGCCATCTTCGAGCACAACGCCGTCAGCTTCTGCCTGTGCCCGCGCTTCATCCCACATAGGATTCTCGCGTGCCCAGATCGCATCCGGGTTCACTTTTGAGCGGTGAACGATGATACAGTCATGCGGCTCGGCAAAGGTCGGGCTATCATGCACGACTTCAGGTGTGTCACCCGAAATGTCGATCAACTGCTCATTTTCAGGTTTCAGCGGACCCACATTGATATACCGGTCTTTTGAGAACTTGTTGAGCGACACCAACCATTTACCATCAGCTTCGTTGGTTTCCCCCATCGAGGTGTGGTTGTGGCCGGGTTGATACATCACATCGGTTTTGTGAACGATTGGATCCACATCTTCACCGGCATAAAGGCGCACAGCTTTATCAATGTCCCATTTCACCATCTGGCTGTCGAGGAAAAGCGTGGTGTAAGCCATGCCATTGCCGTCAAATGCGGTGTGGAGAGGACCAAGGCCCAGCTCTGGCTCGGCAACGATACAGGAGCGTGGCTCGGCACCGTTAAACACAGCTTCCAGCTTGTCATACTGGATGACAGAAACGGTTGGCGAAAGCTTGCCGTTGATCATCACGTATTTGCCATCAGGCGACGAGTTCACACCGTGCGGGCTGTTCGGGATCGGGATATAGACGGTCAGGTCGGAACCTTTGCGCCCGTCCAGAACTTTCACACCGTTGTGAACCTCATAGTTGCCAGCAGCGACTGCCGCTTCGATGCGTTCGATGTTGAACACAACCGCGTGGTCCATCTCGGCTTCCATCATGCCAACCAGATTAACAGCCCCTTCGGAGTTGTAGCTGGAGGAAACCGCATACTTGCCCTGATAATCGCAATCTACGTTATCAAGGTTGCCGGAAACCATAACCTGCCACGAGATATCCATGGTGTCGCCGTCAATCGCGGTAAAGATGGAAACGTAGTTTTCTACGTCGTCCATATTTGTGCCGTCATTGATCAGCGGCACGCGGTGCTCACCATTTGCAAACACATAGCCAGTGCGCGGGAATTTCTGCGGGCGCAGGCCGTGGATGTCCGACGCATTCGGAATCTCGATGATCTTGTCGCATTTCATGAACTTACAATCGACGCGGGCAACACGGGTGTTGGCTTTGTCGTTCATGAACAGGTAGCGGCCATCATATGTACCGTCAGTGAAGGACATATGCGGGTGGTGAAGGTCACCGTTTTCGTAAACTTCTTTGCCATTCAGCGCCAAGAAGTCTTTGGTTTCCTGCATCATGCCATCCCGCATGATTTTTTTGGATTCGTTGGTATGGCCCCAACCGGTGGCGGATTCGCGGTTGAACACCGGCACACGCATCAATTCGCGCATGGATGGTACGCCCAGTATGCGAAGCTCACCTGCCTGGCCCGAGGACCAGAAGCCATAATATTCGTCCAGTTCGCCCGGAGCGACTTCGTTATTACCCGAAGCAGCCGCAGGGGTTGCCATCAAGGCAGCGCCACCACCGGCGGCTACAATCGTACCAACCAGCAGAGCGCCTTTGCCCGGGCCAGTTAGAACTTGTCTACGTGACAGGCCTTCTTTATTTTCGACATCATCAGTCATCTTATATCTCCTGTTTGAGGGTGGAATTAGGGTGGTTGGTTAACCGGTCCAAAGCATCGCCCCCTACGGCGATGCTTTGGGCCATCTTCGCCCGCCGCTTATCTTTTTTGATAACAACAGGGCATTTCGAGTGGTCCTGATAAAGAACCTGACAATGCAGGCAGGACAGACATTCATTCGGGTTGATCTCACCTGTGGGGTGAATGGCCTGAACAAAACATTCATTGGCGCAGGTCTGGCACGGCGACCCGCATTCTTTATAGCGCTTGAGCCAGTCAAACATCCGCATCCGGCCCGGAATTGCCAGTGCTGCCCCCAGCGGGCACAGGTAGCGGCAATAGAAGCGCTCTATAAACAGGCCCGCGCCCAGCATGGCGGCTGCAAACAGCACATAAGGCCAGCTGCGGGCAAATTTCAGGATGATCGAAGTTTTGAACGGCTCGATCTCGGCATATTGTTCCGCCAGCGGAATCGAGACCAAAGACAAGCCAAGCAGCGCAAGGAAGATCATATATTTGACCGGCCAGAGGCGCTCATGCAGCCCCCATGGCAACGTCCATTGTGGCACACGGAAGAACCGCGCAATCTGGTTTGACAGCTCCTGCAAGGCACCAAACGGGCAGAGCCATCCGCAAAAACCGCCGCGCCCCCAAAATAGCAGGGTGACCGCTACCGAAACCCACAAGATAAACACCAGTGGGTCCATCAGGAAAGCATCCCAGCTAAAGCCACTGGTCAAAGACGCCCCGAGTGCCATCAGGTTCACAACTGAAAGCTGGGCATTCTGCATCCAGCCAAGGAACACCAGCGTTAACAGCAGGAACCCCATGCGGAACCAGTAAAAGGCGCGCGCGTGTTTGGTGGCCTGAACCTGAAAGAAAAACACAGCCGTTAGCACGGTGAGCATGGCGACAAGCACGCCGATCTCAAACGTTTTACTTTCCCAGATGCGTTTCCACAGGGCAGCCCGCGCCTCTGCGTCTTCCTCGGTTTCGGCTACTGCAACAACCGGCGGCGCAAGCGCTGTTAGGTAGTGCGGCGGAATATTGTACCCCAGATCAAATGTCAGAAAGGTTTTTTCAACCGGTCCAACCACCCGCTGTGCCAGCAGTTGGATGCGCCAAGGTTTGGTTGGATCAAATTCCGCATCGGCCGGAATTTTGAAAATATCGAGTTCGGTAAATGTCGGCGCACCTTCTGCGGCCACCTCGCCAAGGCGGCGTTGCTGGCGATCGTGGAACCGCACCGATATGTCACCCTGAATCAGCTGAATCCGGTCGAAAATTCCGCCACGTACATAGCCCGAGCCTTTGTAGGAGTAGCTCCCGCGCCCCATCAACATGATGGCTTGCTCGCCCTCTTCCAGCCATTCGAGGAGGTTGCCATATTCGGCTTCGCCCATCAGGCTAAGACCGATAGCCGGCGCAGAAACCAGTGCTGCGTGCAAATCAATATAAGTATCTTCCGGCTCGCCGGGCTCTACATGTTTCAGAACACGTTCATCTCCGGTGGAGGCAAAGGCTTCATTAATCTGGCCGATATCCAGCGTCATCCGCCGAACACTGCCGTCACCAGATAATGTGATCCAGTCCTGCACCGTCATTTCGTCCATGTTCAGCACATGGGTCGGGCCAGCTTCTGCGGCACTATTATCGAGCCCGCCAAGGCCAAGCGCCCGTGCAACCTTGATGCTGGAGCGCACGATGGAATCGTCGATGATCATAATGGTGACGGTAGCGCCCGATATAATATCGAGATCATGGCCCGATCCGCCCTGAGCGGCTTCCTCAACAATATCAAGCCCAAGATAACTCTCGGTCAGGGCTTTGATTTTGCGATCAGGAATGCCGATCAAAACGATAGGCTCCGAGTGCTCCACAAGCTCGGCCCGCAAAAGCTGGCCTTCGTTGTCAATCGCGACCATCACATGGATGGGTTTGCCCGAATATCCGGTAGTGCTAACGAAATCCGAGGTAATATAGGCATGGCCAATAGTTTCGGAACCGCTGAGTACCGGCACAACAGGGATGTCATCCCGCATCACCCCATAGGCGGTTGCCCCTTCAACAAATTCGTTGGCAGGGTTTTCAACAAGGAATTTTTGGATAACGGGGGGAGTCTGCGCTGCGGCAACCCCTGCAAACGCAAATAAAGCGACTTTCAGCAGAGATATAAAACGGATCAGGAAGGCAGATTTATCGCTGGATTTGAAACTTAAAGCCATGGGGCACCCCACAGGTTTATAGCCCTTCCAGCGTATTCTTCGTAAAACGAAGCACGGGTAGGTATCATTTTTTTATCTACGTCCACTAGGGGCGGTCCGCGACAAGCAGACCAGTATTGTTCGGGATTTTCGGGATTATCGGAGAGCAAAGATACCCATCCGATCATTTTGATAGCCAAAGGCAGGCTCTCCCCGCCTCCGGCAAAAGCCATTTCATACGAATCAAAAACCGGCAAAGTACAAATCTCACAATGCGCACATTCCTGAGTTGGCTCGCCTTCACTTGTTTCAATCTCGGCCAGATAACTGCCGCCATCTCCACAGATTTCGATCCACATCGATGAGGTTTTCGACATTGCAGGAAAGGCCTGCCCCAACAATATTGCAACTGACAACAAGACAACCACAAAACCCGCCGGAACGAGGGCTTGAGATTTTCGTTTTATCAGTTTTTTGGGAGTCTTCATCAAACTTCTAGTTTTCCACCAAAATCGGTATACCATTGCATAGCGATTGTTGGGTGAAGGCTCATTGATATAAATCAAGCAACCCGCCCTGTATTCGGCTAATTGGGAAATATAACGGTGCCATCAGACCAAATCGAACCAGTTTCAGTTTGCCGATATTCATAGGAACTTGGCCAGAACAAAGCTCCCGCCACGCAAAAAAAGCCGTAATCCGGTTAAGCTTAAAATTGTCTCGCCAATATGGAAAACACTCTTGGTTGAAATGGTTGTGGATAGAAGAGCGAACGGAATGCGCTAGGTTTGGTCCTCCGAAATGGCTACTCCCCACCCCGCCCTATTCAATCAAGTTTCCTCAGACAAATCCCGTTGGTACGCGCCACCTTGGAATTCGCCCAATTCTGTCGTATTGATCAATCCAATAATAAAAATTGAGGTTGGACCAAACATGCCTGTATCGCTAAAACAACTCAAGATTTTTCGTGCAGTCGTCGTTTCAGGATCCATCACCAAGGCCTCGAAACGCATGGGGCTGTCACAACCCACCATGTCACAGCAATTGGCAAAAATCGAGGAGATTCTCGAAGTGCAATTGCTCATTCGGAACCGATCCGGTGTGGTCGAATTAACTGAAGCCGGAGAATACTGGCTCAAAGCTTCGAATGAGATGATCAAGCGATTTGACAATTTGGCTTCGGAACACAAATCACGATTTGGCGACGGCAAGTTCAGCGTTCGTTTGGGCACGACACCCACATTGCGTGGACGGTTTGCCTCAGCGATCGCAGGCATGGTGCTCGAAGATGATCGATTGACGAGATTTGATCTTTTTTGGGCCCTGAACAGCGCGGAAGTTGTTGATCAACTGCTTTTACACAAAATCAATTTCGCCCTCGTGAATTCAGCAGCCATTGAACCGGCCCGTGCGTCGCACGTCGTGTCGCCTGTGTACACGGATCGGATTGCCTGGGTGGTCCCCGATGCAGTCCCGACATCGGCGCTGGTCGAATCGCTTTCCGAAAACTCGTCCGTGCCCCAGAAATATCCGGCTTTGGGGCGACACGTGATTCTTAATCAACGGGTTGCGACGCAGCCAGCCAGTGAGGACTGGTATCGCTACTTCCTTCCACAGTCGGCCCCCACGTTCGGCGCAATGACCCATCTTTCAGCGGTCGAGCTTGTAGCGGAAGGGCTTTGTACATGCCACTGCCCGCTTTCGCTGCTGCCAAACCTTCCTGCTTCGGTTTCCAGTCGGCTCCGATGGTATGTCATTCCTGATTTCACGCGGGATATTGTGCTGGCTGTGCCCAAGCACCTGCTCTCGCTGAAACCATATGCCCAGTTGCACCAGCGCATTTTGAAATTCGTCACAAACGCATATTCCGACGAAATGCAATCTCCGGAGGTATTGGATATGACGACACTTCTCTACAAGTCCAACAACTAGTTGGGGCCAACCTTCCCAAAGGGCAGACGCTCAATATTAAACATTGGGTTTTCCGATGTTAAAATTTGTTTGAGTATGTGGGTCGATAGGTGATCATAGGTAATCACTGCACAAATTAACAAGGATGAGCAGCCAGCCATCAGAGATGGCGGGCGTGCCGAGGAGAGAACATGACAAAGACTAATACGGCTGAGACGGTACATGGAGGAGTGCAAGCTTGGATTCATGCGGGTGTGGGGGTCTGGATCTTCCGTGTCCTGCTCTTGGCTGGTGCCGCGTTTATGGTTTATTCATGGTTCTCGCCCTGGTGGAGCGCGGATGTTGCCGTCGTGCGCGGTACTGATGATCTCGTATTGCACCCCTGGGGGATTGAAGCAGTGGCGCAGGTGAGAGCCAGTTCCGATCCAGAACTCTATAGCATGCCCGGGTTCTTTGCCCCCTTCGTCTGGACGTATTTTGCCGTAGCAATGTTGGCTCTGGCGGCCAGCCTTTTTGTGAGCAGGGAGATCTCCCTGGGCCGGATAAAATTGCCAGTTGCGGCGGTTCTGATTGGACTTGTCGGCCTGACTTACCTAGTTGCCGTCGGACTTGCTTATGGAATTGGTGAACTGAGATCTGAAGCGGTCGATACCAATTTCATTGGTAAATCGGAGTTCAGGGATCCCATGACGAATCGCAAGATCAAGATGGTTTCGGACCTGAGAGACGGGTACTGGTACGCTCTCTATACCGGGGTGGCTTTGTTTGTCCTGGCCCTGCTTCGCGGCCTGTTTGTCCGCAAGCCAAAGGCATAGTCGCGGTCCCGATCTGGCGCCCGATGGTCGGTTAGCGCGGGATCTGAATGAGGTAGCCCGATCTTCGAGTCGACAGACCGGGTGCGTCGCACGGGGCCGGTGTTCGTCCAGTCTGCCATGTCGGAAGCATCCCCTGCGCCGACCAAGCCGGTCAGACTTACGTTTGCCCTGTAATGCGGTCCACCGCCTGCCACCCACCACTGTTTGCGCGGTCCCGAGTTGATCCTCGGGGCCGCACTATTTCTTTGCAACTATCCGGCGTGGGCCATGTTCAGGCACCCTTGCTTTTGATTGAGTCCGCAGACCGGTTTCACTCTTGCCAGAGCAGCTTGAAGGGTTCACGCCGGCGGCTCCGGAAACAGAAGATATCTCATGCATAGGGATCGTTCCCCAACCCCTCGTGCACCTGCAACGAGAGCGTGTTTATGCCCTGCCGTATGTCTGTCACGACACCGGCCATACCTCTACCGCCACCGGGAACGCGACCATCACGAAGGTTGGCCGATTCGTGCCTGTACAGTGGCCGAGTGACACCCGTCAGCACGTCTTGGTAAAAAACCAATGACATACATAGGTAAATCCATGCCTCGTCGATGCGACGATCTGCCCACTTCGGATATAAATTCAAACAAATGTTCAATTCAACCAAATGCTAAGGAGCCATAAGATGAAATTGAAGCAACAGATGAAATTGAAGCATTGGATTGCCGGGTTAACAGCTGTCACAGCTGCAGGCTTGGCGACCGCAAGTTTTGCGGAGGTCACAGCTGACCGCCTGCTTGCAGCAGGAACGGAGGCGGAGGCCGGCAATTGGCTTATGGTCCACAAGACCTACGATTCCAATCGCTTTTCGCCCCTGAACCAGATCAATGCCAGCAACGTTGGCGGCATGCGTCTGGCCTTCGCCGTGCCAATTAGCGGGTTGGAGCCCTCTGGCTATGGCGTCGGAACCATGGAAACCACGCCGCTTGTCGACGACGGTTTCATGTATGTGTCCGATCCCTGGGGCACGCCCTACAAGATTGATGTCTCTTCGGGCACAAAGGGTGAGGTCGTCTGGGTTTGTGACACGGGCATCGAAAAGGACCCGAGCGCCGGCACCTTACTGGCCCACCGTGGCCTTGCGCTGTCAGGCAATAACGTCATCACCGCGCTGAATGACGGCCGTGTCGTGGCGTGCGACGCCGAAACCGGCGACGTCGTCTGGGATCAGCAGGTCGCCAAGATTGCGGGCGAAGGCTTCACCGGCGCGCCGTTGGTCGTCGGCGACAAGATCTTGGTCGGCCAGTCCTATGGCGACTGGGCGACACGTGGCTTTCTTGCTGCTCTAAGCGCCGACGACGGTGCGGAATTGTGGCGCTTCTACACGGTGCCGGAACCGGGCCAGCCGGGATCGGAAACCTGGTTGTGCGAAGAAGCCGGCAACCCCGATTGCTGGAAAACCGGCGGTGGCGCGTTGTGGGTAACAGGCTCCTATGACCCAGAGTCCAACACCACAATCTGGGGAACCGGAAACCCCGTGCCAATGTTTGACCCTGAGTTCCGCCCAGGCGATAACCTCTACACCAACTCGACCATTGCGATCGACGTTGATAGCGGTGAGCTGCAGTGGCACTTCCAATACACACCGGGCGACTATCTCGATTACGACGAAGTTGGCTCTCACCTGCTATTGGATGCCGAAATCAACGGTGAAACACGTAAGACTGTTGCGCATTTCGGTCGGAACGGCTTCTTCTATACGCTGGACCGTACCAACGGCTCCTACATTCACTCGTCCCAGTATGTCACCCAGTTGAACTGGACCGACGGTATCGACCCCAAGACCGGCAAGCCGCTGGAATATGATCCTTCGAGTTCGCTGCAGACCTACGCCGTGGGCGCGCTCAGACGTGGTGGCGAAAAGGTCGAACATTGCCCACACATTATGGGTGGTGTGAACTTCTATCCGACCGCCTATAACCCCGTCACCGGCATTGCTTACGGTGCTGGACAAGAAGGTTGCTCTGAAGTTGGGACCAGAGAGGTCGCCCCGGAGGATGTGACGGCTGGTTCGATATTCCTTGGCGGCACTTACGCGGCCACCAGTGAGATGCTTGGTTCTATCACTGCGGTTGATGTGACGACTGGCGAGAATGTTGCCCAGCACTTGACAGCCTACCCGAACAACAGCGGGGTATTGGTGACGCCGGAACTGGTTTGGACGGGCGACCTTGACGGCACCCTCGCCGCCTACAACGGCGAAACAATGGAACCCGTTTGGTCGATCAACGTGGGTACCTCCTTCCGGGCCCCACCGATGACCTACTCTGTCGACGGCAAGCAGTATGTCGCCATTGCGGGCGGTTCCATCGCGAACAATACTTATGGACATCCTGAACTGGAAAACATCCAGGGCGCCAACATGATCTGGGTCTTCGCGGTCGATTGATCGCAATCAAACTCCCTCTTGCCGGGCAGCTTCGGTTGCCCGGCACTTTTTTTGTCTGTAGGTCCTTGGGGCCTAATCGGAGAAACACCATGCCCTTGAGACGCGCTGTGACCGTGTCGTTTGCCGCCGCGACGCTTGCTCTTGTCTCGATGGTGGCGCCCATGACCCGAGCTCAGCAGGCGATTGAACCGATCGGAGATCCGGAACGCGGAAAGATCGTTTTTCGGTCGGTCGGAAACTGCGTGAATTGCCATGGTTGGGCCGCTGACGGAATATCCGGGGTCAATTTACGCTCGCCGACAGGCTCCAATCTACGCGAGACCACGCTGGACACAGAAAGACTGACTGAAGTCATCAAATGCGGCCTTCCGGGCACCCCGATGCCTTATCATGACAGGGCAGCCTATCGCGACGACCGCTGCTACGAAATGGTCATGTCCGACTTCGCCTCTGGCAGCGAGCCGACGCGCGGCAAGACCTTTAGAGACGAGGATATCGCCAATGTCGTCGCATATCTGCAAGCCCATGTGATCGGCCTTGGCGAACCGACCCATGCGGAATGTGCAGAATTCTTTGACAACCCGGCCGCCCGGGCCTGCCGTAGCCTAAGGTAACACAGTGATGCGCAAAATCACCCTTCTTGCCCTTCTCAGCCTTGGCCTTTCGGCCCATACTTCGTTTGCTCAGGTACAGATCGAACCCGTTTATTCCATCTGGGATGTCAACCTCGGCCAACCCCTCTCTCAGGTGCCCGATGCCGATGTCGGCGAAATCGCTTGTGGCACGGACGGTGGCCCACCGGGGCAAACTCTTGCATCTTTTATGGATTTCATGACCTGCGTACCCGAGCCATCCGGCTTGCGCGAGGTTGAGTTCAACTATGACGATGAACAGGACTACATCGCGAAGGCGCTGGAGTTGGAATACAAGTTTCTGCAGGGCGGCACCTCGGTCTATGCGCATTCCGTGATCGTATCTCTGCTGGTCGATCCAGCGGGTGTCGTGCAGGGCCGCCGAATCGTCACGGATAACCGCGTCAGTGACCTTGCGCGGAGAACCGCTTTCACGCTGATACGCAATTTCAAGGCGCGCTACGGCAACTGGTCGATGAACTGCGCCGATATCCCGATGAAAGAGGGTGAACAGCCCGTTGGCAACCAATTCATCCATGAGCTGTGCACGGGGCAGTCGCCCGATGGCCGCACCTTGATCGCAATCGAGGCCAGCTATCTGCGCAAGAGGGGGCAACGCGCTATCAATCAAGAGACCCAGACGGTCAACACTGGCTATTTCGAAAGCCAGACCCGCTATGAGGAAGTCTTATCCCCCTACACCCCTGAGACCGCACCATAACGTTAGTTCTGAAGCCGCCCATCCGCCATGAAATTCCCGCTCATGGTCGCGTTGTCGAAATCCACCTCGCGAGTTGCGGCAGTGGTGAAGCGGTTTCCGGTCAAAGTGGCTCCTGTCACCTTGGCACGGCGCAGATCGGCTCGTAAAAAATCAGTGAGCGAAATCGTAGCATCGACAAAGCTTGCTCTGCTGGCTTCAGCCCTGACAAATCCAGCAGAGTTAATGGTTGCTCCGTCAAACAGGCTGCGCCCCAGATGCGCCCCGTTTAGATTGGTTCGATGAATTGAACTATTGCTGAAATCCGCATTATTGGCCACCGCGTCCTGCATCAGGGCTCGGTCCAGCAGCGCGCCTTGCAGCTTGGCCGAGGTGAGCCGCGCTGTCTGCATCCGTGCCTCGGTTAGATTGGAGGCGCTGAGGTCAGCCCCGGACATCTGTGCACCATAAAACATGGCGCGCGAGAAATCGCCATCGACCATCTGGGCTCTGGTCAGGTCGGCCAGATTGAAGTTGGTGCCGATGGCCGTTGCCCCGTCAAGGACGGCGCCGCGAAGCTTGGCGCGGTGGAAGGTGGCATCGGTCAGGATGGCACCGGTCAGGTCAACACCGCTCAGATCGGCCTTTTTGAAATTGGCCCCGCTCAGATCGCAGCCCCGGCACTCGGTGATGTTGCCCGATCGCAACGCTGCAACGGGGTCCTCACGCGTACCTTCGGCATAGGCGTTGCCGACCCATCCAAAAGCCGCAAAAAATGCAAATATAAAGCGCCACATGAAGCTAGGCTAGTGCGCTCTCATATCAAGTTTATCAATCCCTTATATAGTTGATTCCGATGAGCACAATCGCCTCAAATCCCACCATGTTTAGAGTTATTTTTCTATTTATTACGTTCTTGTGCTGGAGTGGATCTACAGTCCCTTTGCTGGCGCAGCAAGGCGGATCAACGACCCAGAATCCCGACATTATCAGCGGACTGGCCTCGGTCATTGATTCGGACATCATCCGCATTGGCAACCAGCGTGTGATCCTTTGGGGAATCGATGCGCCCGAACGCACACAGTTCTGCTATCGAAACGGTGAAGAATGGGGCTGCCAGGCCGCAGCATTCCGCACACTTGAAGTACTGGCCGGTCGAGGTGAAGTGTCTTGCTACCTGCTGGGGGATCCAGATCCGTTCAATCGTCGGTATGGCGTTTGTGAATCTGGCGGGACCAATATTAACGAAGAAATGGTCCGGTCGGGCATGGCTCTGGCCTTTTCCGAGCAAACAGATGAATATGAAATGATCCAGCTTCAGGCGATTACTGAAGGCAATGGCGTCTGGGCACTTGATGTCAAATTTCAACCGCCTTGGGAATTCAGGCGCGCAAACACACCGGGAGGGTATCGTTGAGCGATCAAGCTAAACCGGCACCAAACAGCCAGCGACCTTTTTCCGCATTTCGCGACAGATCCTATGACGGGTTGTTCAGATGGGTCCTGCTCATGGGCCTAATCTGTTTTGCAGCCGTCGTTTTGTGGGACTACGGCTTTGTGGGGTATATGTTCGAGAATGATCCCAGCCGAATATCGTTGTTGATCATCGGAGTATTTGCTGCGTTCAGCCTTTATTGTGTCTACGCGGTTTTTGACAGCTCTCGGGAACTGCGATCACTCGAAACAATTTCAGCCGAACTTGAGACCGGCGCTCGCGCAATAAGGGACACTGAGAAGGTCCGGATCGGCTCACTTGACTTGTCGATTGAACGACCTCTAGGTGCATTTCTTCACGATGCGATTCTCAAGGTTAAACAGAGCGATGACAACCGACTGGATGTCCTTTTGCAGTCTTTCTCGGCGCAGATGCGTGGGCCTGGTCGACTTGGGATATTCGTTTCGGATGTTCTATATAAACTGGGGATGCTTGGAACCGTGATCGGCTTCATTGCAATGCTGTCCTCAATGCGCGAACTGGGCGACTTTGACGTTGAAACGATGCGACTTGCCTTGCAACAGATGACTGGCGGGATGGCAATCGCACTCCTCACCACGATCATGGGGCTGGTCTGCGGTGTGCTGCTTCGTATGCAATTCAACATCTTGGATTCTCTGTCCCAACGGATTGTCCATCGGACCGTCAGAATCAGCGAGCTTTTCCTGGTTCCCCGCAAAGCCCCGTCAGACTGATATGTTCGAAGAAGCCGACAGCCTGGAATTTGATGTCTTTACCGACCTGCTGTTCAACTCACTGGTCGCTTTCGCCTTCATGTTCTTCATCGCCTTTTCGATGATAAACCCCGTCGCGGAGAGCGGACAAATCGATACAGAAGTTGAGCTTCTGATAACGATGGGATGGCCGGACGATCATCCTGACGATGTTGATATCTATGTTGAGGATCCAGCCGGGAACATCGTGTGGTACAATCAGCCCGAGGGTGGACTGATGCATCTGGACCGGGATGATCGCGGTCAGTTCAAGGACATTATCCTGATCAATGGCGAAGAGGTGAACAATCCTCTCAATCAAGAGATCGTGTCCGTACGCGGCCTGATGGACGGAGAATATGTAATCAACGTGGTGCATTTCATTGCCACTTCGATCGAACCGCTAACCGTCACCGTGAAAGTCGAAAAGATGAATCCCTCCGTAAGGGTGGTTTATTATGGAGACTTGACCCTGTCTGGTTCCGGCGATGAACGCACAGCGATCAGGTTCACTTTGAGAGAAGACGAAGTGGTTGATATCAATGACCGTGAAAAAAGCCTCGTTGTATTGACACGATCCAACCAACCAAACATTCCCACTGGCGGCATGGCAGCGGACACCGGTGAGGCGGTCAACAAATGACGATTGTCCTCCTTGGCTTGTCTGTCGCTTATGCCGCGCTCGTCCTTCTTCTTGGCGTTGTGGTCCTGTCGACGCGAGTTCCTATGATTGTGCGAATTCTTTCCACCGGGAGCGTGGTCGCACTCGTTTTCGTCACCTATTGGGGCATAGCGGAAATTCGCGGGATGCCCAGCGACACAACCCCGCCCAAACTATTCCGTTTGCATTGGGCGCGAATAGTCGAACCAAACAAGATGACCGACGTGCCTGGGTCGATATTTCTTTGGATCGAAGAACTGGATGAACACAACTATCCCTCCGGCCTGCCCCGTGCCTATCGACTTCCATTTTCGCGTGATCTGGCCGATGCCATTCAGTCGGCACTTGCCGCCATTTCGGATGGCGAAGAGGTCGCCGGGCAGATTGAAGAAGACGTTGCCGAACTCGACACCAGCGAAAGGCTGGCGCTGGAGATCAGTTCAGAAGAGGAAGGTAACGCAAATTCTTCACTGGGGGAGAGGGTCATCGCGGTTGACTTCGGAGACATATCCTTCCGAGCCTTGCCGGCCCCTGAGACCCCTGAGAAAATCAACTAGGGCGCAGATGGCTCTCGAACTGGCCATTTGACGCGCAAAGAAAACGATTTTTTGAAGTTATGGTTGTTCCGTCGTTTTGGTGATAGCCAAATACGCATCCGTGAGAGAACCGCATCCTGTTTGCTGAACAAGCTCCAAGGGGGACGCCACCGCCCTGACTTGGCCCGCAATGAGCACTATTACCTGATCAGCATCGTCCAGTTCATCAACCAGGTGTGTTGCCCATAGAACGGTTGTGCCGATATCATCCGAAATGGATTTCATGTGCGCAACCAGTGCCCGCCGTGACTGCGTATCCAGCCCGGCCGAGGCCTCGTCCATAAGAACCAGCTTGGGTTCATTTAGAAGTGCCCGCGCCACTTCAACTCTGCGCTGTTCACCACCTGACATGGCGCGCACAAGCCGCTTTCGCTTGTCAGAAATATCCAAAAGCGTGGAAACGCGATCTATGGCACTTGCAAGTTTTGCGCCACTAAGTCCGAAAAGGCGACCGTGAAACCTCAGGTTCGCCTCGACAGTCATGTCGAGATCAATTGACCGCGTTTGGAATACTACGCCCAAACGGCTGAGAATTTGCGGCCGGTTGGATCGATAGCTGCTGCCAAACAGCTCCACAGACCCGGCATCCGGTGCAAAAAGACCGGCGGCGATTTGAAACAATGTCGTCTTGCCAGCCCCGTTTGGCCCCAGAAGGCCATAGAACTGACGCGATCCAAGTTCCAGACTCACGTTGTCCAACGCAATATGTGTGCCGTAGGATTTGGTCACCCCGTCGATTTTCAGTGCTGGCAATTCGTTTGAATTATTCACTTCGTTCCTCCGCTTCTGACAAGGCTTCTGAAATCTCGGCAAGTTCGCTGGCCTGCCGTTGTCCCGCGATGCCGGGCAAATCATACTCAGCCAAGATCCTGGCCGGTTGACCCGAGAGAAAGACTATCTTGTCGGCAAGCTGCGCGACATCTTCAAAATCGTGGGAAACCAGAAAAACGGTCGGTGAATAGGAGTTGATGACCGCAAGGAAGACCTTATGGAGATCGCGCGCCAACTTGCGGTCTAAAGATACAAAAGGCTCGTCAAGCAGCAAAACCTTTGGCGAAAGAGCCAGTGCCCGTGCCAGCGCGACCCGACGTTGCATACCGCCAGATAGCTCATGTGGAAGCGCGGCTTCACTTCCCGCTAGTCCAACCTCCTTCAACAACCGCGTTGCATCTGCAGCACTAACGTTTTGACCAACAATTCTGATGTTTGCCTCCGCAGATAGCCACGGCAACAACCGCGGATCTTGAAACACATATCCCGGGATCGGTGCAGACGATGGCGATAGGGTGTCGATTTCGATACTGCCTTCAAACTCCGTATCAATACCGGAGATCAGGCGAAGGAGTGTCGACTTTCCCACGCCGCTTGGCCCGATCAGGCCGACAATCTGCGATGGCTCCGCTTCTAGTTGCAGGTCGCTGAACAATGGCTTTTCTGAATTGCCGAAAGTTTTGCGTCTGATATTGATCGCTATGTGCGCGCCATCCGCCATCCAAGAATTCTCCGTTCTAGGGGTCGCATTATGCCGTATTCGAACACCAAAACAACCATGATGAATGCGACGGTATAGGCTAATATGCCTGCAATATCGAAGAACTGGAACAGGACTCCAATCCGAAACCCGACGCCACCATCAGATCCGAGAACCTCGAAAACGAGAACGATTTTCCAGATAAGGCTTAAACCGGTGCGCGCTGCAGTCAGAACATACGGCATCAATTGGGGCGCTAGGATACGCGTAACATAGTTCCTACGGGAGAAGCGGTAAACCCTTGCCAATTCGTCGAAATCAACTGACAGATTGCGCATTCCCTCTCTCAATGCCGTGATGACGAGCGGCGTCTTGTTGATGACCACTGCCAGAATGAGGGCAACCTCGGTGAGACCAAGCCAAATGTAGCACGTTATGGCAACCACTATGGCCGGGATGTTTAATCCCACAACAACCCAGGGGCCAAACAATTGGTCAACGTTTCTGAAGCGACCCAGCAACAACCCAAGCAGGATGCCAACCGACATCGCGACAACGAATGCCCACATGGCTCGCACAAGCGTTATAATTAGATCGGATATAAGCGATCCGGTCAGCGCCAGTTCGGCCAGTTCGGCAAAGACCGTTACCGGTGTCGGAAACAGCCGGTGTTGAACCACAACCGCCAGAACGTGCCAGATGGCAAGAAGAAGCGGAAGTGAGGCCAGCTCAAGCCAGCCTACATTCCTCCGTTTGGAAACCTTTTTCAACACCAATAATTCCGGCCCGGGTTCAGCGCTCGAACCCGGTCCAGAATGTGCCCTCTGGCAAGCTTGTGGCTTCACCGACCAAGTCCGACCCACCAAACTCTGCCATCAGTGCAAAGCTTTTTGCCGCCGCATCGATTGTTGACTGATCGTAGTGCTCAACAATTCCTGCCCGGTAGTCATTCTGCAATGTGGTGAACAATTGGTCATTATCGGCTGCGCGCATCAGTTCACGCAATCCAGTCCAGACGTCATCGTCAGACAGCAGGACTTGCTTCGCATCATAGGAGGCATTGAGAAATCCGAGCACGCCATCTTCCATGTCGCTTGCCGTGTCTTCGTTGAATGCCCAAACCAGCAGAGGCGGTTGAACTTCGGCACCCAGATCAGTGACCATGCTAGCAACAGATTTTAATTCTTGCATACCAGCAGCTTTGGAACGTGCATTGAAGTGCCAGAAGTTGAGCGCCGCATCCACCTGTCCATTCGCCAGCAGCTCATTGATAAGTGGTGGTGCGCCGAAACGGGCAGTAACCTGATCGACCAGACGGTCTTCATGGTTCAATGCATAGTAGGCTTGCAAAATAACCCAGCTTTTGTCGACCGGGCCACCGGCAATGCCGATGCTTTTGCCGGCAAGGTCATCCACGCTTGATATCGTGCTGCCGGGAGCCACCATAACGCCCCCTACAGCCAGTGAGTGCGGGACGGCGGTTATCATGTTGCCTTGGCTGCGTTGGCCAGCGACCCAGACAAAATCGGAAAGAATGATGTCGACTTCACCTGCCAGCAGGGCCACCTGCCCCGCCCGGCTATTCGAGACGTTCCGGAGAATCAGATTGATGCCATGTTCCTCATCAAGTTCTTGATCTTTAATGACCTTCATTTCCCACTGAGCAGTCCCGGTTCCCATCACGCCAACGGTTACATCGATCAAGTCCGGCTTGGGCGGACTGAAGCCCATGAGAAAAACTGCGGCGAAGAGCAATAAACCCATCTGCACGAAACGTTCACGTATGTTAGTCATTTCTGTATCCTCCAACGGAATGAGTAAAAAACGCTAACATCACGCTAATCCGAAATTTCAATACTATGTATTGAACGATTTTAGCTTTGTTGATCCAAAATCAGGCGTCAGGAAAAGGGAGAATGCGCATGCGCATAAATAATTTGTATTCAGAAATACTTGCGTCGGCGCGAGGCCTATTGGTGCTGGCGTTTTTGATGGTCGGTCCGGGCGCGGCCTACGCCGAAGGCAACTTGGCATCAAATGCAACTCGATTGCCGGACATGGTGCTCGACAGCTATGAACTGACAGTATCACAAACCACCTTTGAACTAGAAACCGGTAAGTACTATCGCTGGCGCATCGTCCATGATGGGGGTGAGGAGTTCGCCATTGTCGCCCCTGAACTGTTCCGAAATTCGTGGATCAACCAGGTCGTTATCAACGATCTTGAGGTCAAACCCGCTGGCGGGCTTTATTCTGTCGAATTTGACGATGAGGGCACGATCGATATCTGGTTTGTACCGATCCGGCCGGGCGCGTTCGAATTCTGGGTTGACGGCTATGAAACCCGCGGCATGCAGGGGGTTTTTAACGTCAAATGACCCTCAATCGCATTTTTCAGTTTGTTGCCGTGGTCTTCGCCACGCTGGCCTTGGCAACGCCCGTCTTTGCGGCAAACACCGGCCGGATATTCGTCAGTAACGAAAAGAGCCACGAAATTGTGGTCCTTAACGCAGAATTTGAAATCGAAGCGCGCATCGAAACTTCCCGCCGCCCGCGCGACATGCACTTCAACGCCGATCGGACACTGCTTTACGTGGCCTGTGGCGATGATGATATCATCGATGTGATTGATGTCGACACGCTGGAAATCGTGGACTCCATCCCAACGGGCCCAAGTCCCGAGGTCTTTGCATTCTCGCCCGACGAGTCTCTGATCTACGTGTCCAATGAAGAGGATTCCATGCTCGAGGTCATCGAGCGGGAAACCGGCATTGCCGTTCACAACATCCCCACCGGGGCCGAACCCGAAGGCGTGCTCTTGATGCCTGACGGCAAAATTGGTTTCGTCACGTCCGAAGTTGCCGACATGGTACACGTGGTTGACACCGAAGCGGGTGCCATTGTGAAAAACATACTGGTTGGCACACGCCCGCGTCGGTTTGCCCTGACGCCCGATCAGTCCGAGCTGTGGCTTTCCGCCGAGCTTTCCAGCGAAATCTACATTATCGATACCCAAACGTTCGAAGTCACCGATGTCCTCGAGTTTCTCCCTCCCGGCTTCCGGCCGGAGGATGTCACGCCGGTCGGACTGACCGTCACGTCGGATGGTTCCAAAATGCTCATCAGTCTTGGCCGGGCCAATCATATTGCCATTGTCGATACGCAAAGCCGTGAAACGATCTCATATGTTCTGGTTGGGCGTCGTGCCTGGTCAGTCGCACTGACCCATGACGAGAAAGTCGCCATCGTTGTCAACGGGCTGAGCGATGATATCACGCTGGTCGACATGGAATCGATGCGCCCGATCCGGTCCATTCCCGTCGGGCGCGTCCCACACACTGTTCTAGTCGATGACCACTGATGAGGGAGCCGCTGTTCAAAAGGTTTTCAGAGGGCGGCACGGTGTGGTTGATCGCCATTGCGATTGCCTTGATAATGCCCATCTCTGCTCTGGCGGAAGAGGTGCGCATCGGTTTTCTGGGGCTTGAAAACGATCCGCGCTACGACGCTGATCTTGTCTATGCCCGCATCCAAATTCGACCCCAAGGCGACCCGCTGGAGGGAGCAATGCTGGCCGTCGATGATATGAAGATCGTCGCAGACGCGGTCGATCTTGAGGTTGGCGTTGATGCGCGCAAGGCAGCAAACGTTGACGAGTTGAGCCGCGAGGCAAAAGACATGATTGCTTCCGGCATCGTCTTCATTCTCGTGGATCTTCCGGCGTCACATCTGAGGCCACTTGCTGAAGCAATCGCCGGGGAGACCGTCACGCTCATCAATGTTTCCGCACCGGATATGGACCTGCGCACGGCCTGCTATCCAATTCTTCTGCATACCGCGTCCTCCGACCGCATGATCGCCGATGCATTCACCCAATATCTTCGCTTGCGAAACTGGACCCGCATCTTGCTGCTTTCAGGGCAGGAGTCGCGGGACACTGCCTTTGCGGCCGCGTTCCGCCAGAGTGCTGAACGGCTACGCTTGACCATCGTCAGCGAACGCACATTCGACCTTTCCACCAGTCCGGAGGCGCGCGAGCAAAACAACGTGCAGCTTCTGACGTCTGGGGTGGGTGACTATGATCTCGTGTTCATAGCGGATGTCGACGGAGATTTCTCCCGCTACGTTTCCTATCAAACGAGCCTGCCACGGCCGGTGATAGGCAATACCGGCCTTACGGCTCTTGAATGGCATTGGTCGCTGGAACGATATGGCGCGCCGCAAGTTAACTCTCGGTTTGAAGCGTCTTCGATGGAACAGCGGCGCATGGGCTGGCAGGATTGGAGCGCCTGGGTCGCTATGCGTGCCGTCATCACCGCCTATGCCAAGTCTCGGTCTCTGACGTTTGCCGATGTCGACGGGTTCCTGCGCTCCGCGCGTCTGCGCCTGGATGGCTCAAAGGGCGTGTCGATGAGCTTCAGACCCTGGAGCGGGCAGTTGCGCCAACCCATCCTTCTGGCGACAGACAACGCAACAATCGCAATCGCACCGCTCGAAGGCTTTCTCCACCAGGCCAACACGCTGGATACGTTGGGAATCGATGAAAGGGAGTTTGCCTGTGACTAGCGCGGCGAGACTTGCAATCGGACTTTATGCCGTGGTCGAGCGGGAACTGGTTAAGTTCGCACGGCAGACCGAACGCCTGCTTTCCGCGCTGGTCAGGCCGCTTTTGTGGCTGCTCGTTTTTGCCACCGGCCTGCACAACCTTCTGGGCGTTTCCATCGTCGAACCTTACCAGACCTATACGCCCTATCAGGAATACATCCTGCCGGGGATGATCGGAATCGTTGTTCTATTTCAGTGTATGCAGTCCGCCCTGTCGATGGTTTATGACCGCGAAGCAGGCGTGATGCGTGTGATGCTGGTCTCTCCCTTGCCCCGAAGTTTCCTGTTGTTCGCCAAAATCTTTGCAGCCACTGTTCTCGCGACGGGCCAAGTGTATGCCTTCCTGCTCGTTGCGCGAATGTTCAACATCTACTTTCCAGCCAGCGGTTACCTGTTCATCCTGCCCGCAATTTTGGCAACCGGGTTGATGCTGGGTGCCCTTGGATTGCTGATTTCAGTGTTCTCCCGCCAGATCGAAAATTTTGCAGGCCTGATGAACTTCGTTGTCTTTCCGATGTTCTTCTTCTCTCCTTCGCTCTATCCATTGTGGAAACTGCGGGAGTCCGGCGCTGAGTTGATCTTCCATATCTCCAGCTGGAACCCTTTTACGCATGGCGTGGAACTGATCCGTTTTGCTGCCTACGGGCAGTTCAATGCACGCTCATTCGCGGTCGTGGCCGGCGTGACCGTGGTCGCATTTTTGCTGACGCTTTGGGGGTATGACCCCAATCGCGGCCAGATCAGGCGCATCAAGCGGGGCTGAGCGGAACAGCCTAGATTTGGCGGCGCTTTGGTCGAAACAGCCCGAGGAGATGATAGCCAAGCGCGGCAGCCGACCCTAAGAGGGAAAGCGAGAGAATGGTGCCAACGATCCAGCGCGCCCAGGGAACCACTTCCAGCAACTGCCCGAACCAGTCCTGATGGCCATGGAAGGAGACACTGCCGTCAATGCCATCAGAAGCCCCCAACCTCACGTGATCGGCAAACTCAGGTGAAGCCGGATCGGGCACGATGTTGAACCACACATTGAAGTGGACGGTTTGTCCCGGCTCAAGTGGCCCAAACTCGATGGACTGCAGGTCGGGAACGGGTTCTGCGATGGTGAATCGTTGACCATCTACGCTTTCCGCTTGAATGGCGCCGGGCAGGATCAGCGCGACATCTTCCATTGGCAGATCGCTTCTGTTTTCAAGCTGTCCGGTCACCAGTGCATTGTATTCGGCAACCGAGATTACCGTGCGCAGCGCATCAATGTCTTCAATCAAGCGGCGGATTACGCCGGCGTTGAGAAGTCTTGGAACGACAACGTCGGCCATCTGGGTCTGACCTTCCGTTCCCAAAAGCGTCCGAATGGCATAGTCTTCCTGCGCGCGGCTCGCCAAAATGCCCGAAAGCTCGTCAGAGATTTCCTCCGGATCGAGTTCGAAATCGGCGGGAAGACTGAAAATCTGAGATTCCAGATTTGCCTGCAATAATGGCCCTGGCCAGAACCGATGGCCAGCCATGACCGCAAGGCTGGCACCACTCAATAGCGCTAAGAGAAGAAAAGGCATAACAATCCAGTTTCTCATCGTTTCGCCTTTTCTTGATTGCGATCAGCAAAATGAAGTGCGGCGGTCAAATCAAGTCCCTTTTCAGTTCGAAAGTACATCATCCTCGCTGCCTTCGACAGCATAGTCCAGCGAAAATTCCAGAGTCTGCCCATTCAGCGCGGCGCGATCATTAGGATTTAGACCGCCATAGGCCATTTGGTGTCCACCAGATAGTCACGCGGAGTCTGGATGTGCTCCTCGAATACTTCCTGCTTCTTTGCCACCCTCACCAGCTGCCACCACGGCGTTGAAATAGCGCGATACCGGAATGCTTCATGAGTCTCTGACATCACGCCGATGGTTCAAAGCTTAGTATTTGCCGAGAGAGTGTTTCTGGCTCATTGTAACCACCAAGGAGTGGAACATGAGGTTGTCTTTAAAGTAGAACGGAGTGAACATTATTGACGGCTCGAACGCCTGTTTACCCGTGACGTTGATCTGCAACACAAAGAATTGAAACTTTCAATGATTGTAGCAAGGCTTCAAGTTGGGCACGCGTGCTCAAAGTCATTTTTAATTTCGACGCAGTTGTTACAATAAATGTGGCATATTGTGAAACCGTTAGCCCCGTTTCAGTAATTGTAGCGGCATAAGGCTCCAAGATCTTTTCAACAAGGCCTGCCTGCTTCTCTAAACCTTTGAGATAAGCATCCGTTGCCACCTGATTGTCTCCTGAGAGTATGTCGCTCGCATCTGGCCAGGACTTCATTAGATCAAATGCAGTGATGACGGCATGCGTAAAAAAAATCTCAAGCTTGCCAGACAAATTGCCTTGATCCTCCATATCTTTCAGAATTTTCTCAATGACCTGATCATTCCAAAATTCGATCACGCCACCAAGCAGTTTTTCCTTGTTTGTGTAATACCCGTAAAGTGTCGGGCGAGATATCTTTGCTGCCAACGCAATCTCACTCATCGTCGTTCGATGCACGCCATAGCGCATAAAGATTTCTGACGCAGCTTCCAAAATATCTTTTTGTTTTTTGTTCATAGTCGCGTTTTGACACCTATTTCGAAAATGTCAATTCCAACTTTACAACTTTACGTTTTGCGGTTTAATGTTAATCGTGAAAACTTGTAAATAGGGTTTTCTAAGGTATTGGGGAGTGCTTTTAATGAAGCTTACAATAAACGGAACCGAACACGAGCTTGATGTAGAAGCATCAATGCCGCTGCTCTGGGTGTTGCGGGACGAATTGGGAATCACAGGCCCTAAATATGGATGTGGAATCGGACAATGCGGCGCTTGCACGGTCCATGTTGACGGTATTGCCGTGCGGTCGTGCCAACTGGCCGTGGGCGACCTGGACGGCGGAGTTACAACAATTGAAGGGCTAGGGACACCCAAGGCCATGCACGCTGTGCAAGAGGCTTGGGTTGAACAACAAGTTGCGCAATGCGGGTATTGTCAGTCTGGGCAAGTTATGCAGGCGGCAGCGTTACTTGACGATAATCCGGCACCTTCCGACGTCGATATTGACGATGCAATGTCAGGTAATCTTTGCCGTTGCGGAACTTACCCGCGCATTCGCGCCGCAGTAAAATCCGCTGCCCAAAAACTGCAGGAGTCGTAATCCATGAGTCGTGTTCTTAATATCGCCCGTCGTTCTTTCATCCTTGGGTCCGCAGCTATTGCAGGCGGCGTAGCCTTTGGTGTCTACAAGGTGAAAACGCCTTACGGAAACCCTCTCGAAAATCGGTTGCCGGAAGACGCTGCCACCTTCAACCCATGGGTCTTGATTGATAGCAATACCGTTACGCTGATTACCCCGCATGCGGACAAAGGCCAAGGCGTGATGTCATCTCAAGCGGCACTGATAGCCGAAGAACTGGATATAGAGTTTGGTCAGTTCGAAACAAGTTTTGGCGCCCCGGACAAAGCTTACTGGAATACGGCTATGGCAGACGAAGGCGTGCCGTTTATGTCCACCGATGAAAGCCGCATGGCCGACACAATGCGCGGTGTGATGGGCGGCGTGATGAAGCTGGTTGGCATGCAAGGTACGGGCGGTTCGACGACCATGTCAGATAGTTTCGATAAGCTCCGTCAGGCAGGGGCAATCGCTCGTGAAACGCTAAAACTCGCAGCCTCACTAAAAACCGGAGTACCCGTGGATCAGCTAGAGACCGCGAATGGCGCGGTTCAAATGCCCGACGGCTCAACCCTTAATTATACCGAACTCGCATCGATGGCTGCGGACCTTGACCCGGTCACTGACATCAGCTTACGCGATCCAAGCACGTGGCGGCTAATCGGGAAACCGATGCAGCGGCTGGATATCGTGGCCAAGTCCACCGGCACATTGGACTACGGGATCGACTTCACAATTGACCAAATGGCATACGCGACAATCAAGGTGAACCCGCGCCAGGGCGGAGCAATGAACAGCTTTGACGTCTCGGAAGCGATAAATATGCGTGGTGTTCAGAAGATTTTGGAAATCAAAGGTGGCGTTGCGGTAATTGCCGACAATACCTGGCGCGCAATACAGGCGATCGAGGCGATCGAGTTCGATTGGGGCCCGGCCCCTTATCCGGCCGAGATGAGCGCGCACTGGGAATCCATCGAGAATTCATTTACCGAGGAGCATCTTGATTCAAAGTGGCGCGACGATGGTGATGTTGAAACCGCGCTGGCAGCTTCCGAACCTATTTCTGCTGAATATCGTGTGCCTTATGTCGCACATGCACCGCTTGAACCCTTGAACGCAACAATCCTTGTGACCGATCAACGTGTGGACATTTGGGCCGGTCATCAAATGGCCTCAATGATCAAGGGCTCTATTGCGGCGATTACGGGCCACGACTCTGAGCAGGTTCATTTTCACAATACCTTCATCGGTGGCAGCTTTGGCCACCGTCTGGAATTGGGGTTCCTTGAGCAGGCATCCGAAATAGCCAACCAGATGCGCGGCACCCCGATCAAGCTTACATATAGCCGCGAAGAAGATTTTGCTCATGACTACCCTCGTCAACCTGGGATCGCACGAGGTCTGGGCACGGTAGCCGAAGGCAAAGTTGAGGCGATTGATCTTTCTGTTGCCATGCCGTCAGTCATCGGGTCGCAAATGGGCCGCGCCGGCTTGTCTATACCCGGGCCGGATTCGCAAATTGCTGCGGGCGCCTGGAACAACCCATATGCATTGCCAAATTACCGCATGCGGGCTTATCGCGCCCCGGAACTGGCCCCAATATCTTCTTGGCGCTCGGTTGGTGCGTCAGCAAACGGTTTTTTCTTTGACTGTTTTCTTGACGAATTGATCCACCAGGCCGGTGCCGACCCGATGGAAGAACGCATTCGCCTGATGGGACATGACGTCTCTCGAAAAGTACTGGAGGAAGTGGCTGAAATGTCATCTTGGGGCGGTGAACTTGCCCCCAACAAGGGCCGCGGCGTCGCTTTTGTGGAAAGCTTCGGCGTTCCGGTAGCCGAGGTTGTGGAGGTCACCAATACAGGTTCAGGAATTCGCATCGACAAAGTTTGGCTTGCCGCAGAGGTAGGCAAAGTGATTGACCCTGTCAATTTTGAAAATCTAGGTCAAGGCGGCGTCATCTTTGGGTTAGGTCATGCTATCAATTGCGAGATCACTTATGCAGATGGGATGGCCGAACAGTCAAACTATCATGCGCATGAAGGGATGCGGATGTATCAATGCCCAGAGATCTTTATCAAGGGGCTTGAAAACGGTAATAATATCCGCGGTTTCGGCGAACCACCGGTACCGCCAGCAGCGCCCGCACTCGCAAATGCGATCTTTGCCGCCACCGGTCAACGCATTCGTGAATTGCCCCTAAACAAACACGTCGACTTTGTCTGAGGGATTTTGACCAAAACCACATATCAAAGCGCTCAGTTCTGCATATTCGCGGAACTGGTTCGAGGACACAAAGCGCGAACCGTAAAGCCTTAAGGCCCAAGACAACTATTATTCTGACCTGAGGTGTTTTGGTTCATCGCCTCCCGCAAAACTAAGGAGAAAAAAATGTATGCAGGTATAGCAGGCGCTTTGCTGATCTTCACAGGCATTTGGCACGCCACGGAATTCATGATGGGCGGAAAAAATAAAGACACACTTCAGCTGATCCCCGCAGGGATTATCTACGTGATACTCGGTTGCCTGATCGTAACCTTGACCGGCGGAACTATCGTGCAAACGATCGCGCTAATTCTAACGGTGATTGGAATGTCCGGTGGCATCTATATCCGCAATACTACATCTGTTAGAATGTGGGTTTTATCAACGTTCATCCTGATCGATTGCGTGATTATTCTTTGTCTGGGAATCGCCCTGCTGGCATAATCTCGTGCCACAATTTATATTTTACTTGCCCTATCTGGTTTTCCATGACTTTCGCGCTTGCGTGAGATGTCTGATGTCAGCGACTAGGGTATCCGTGATCAGAGTTTTTGGGTCCAGAGGCAAATTAAGCTAAGAGCGTATCTGGCTCAACTGTTTGGTTTCATTATGCGGCGAACTTGCAATGTTGCAAGTACCTGGTTT
>Ga0209121_10000237_pt1 | contig 58382 bp, 58 predicted proteins | sample Cruoilmetagenom3_FD_187292 | JGI IMG/M metagenome (GOLD analysis project Ga0209121, IMG submission 187292) | Oil polluted marine microbial communities from Coal Oil Point, Santa Barbara, California, USA - Sample 3 (SPAdes) (version 2) | ecosystem: Environmental > Aquatic > Marine > Oil seeps ...
ATGCCTGGATTCTTTGGGCTTTTGCGATGAAATATTAATAATTGATGATTACTCTTCTGACCAAACGGTAGAAATCGCCAAGAATAGGAGAGCGGTTGTTTTTAAAAGAAAACTAAATAATAATTTTAGCGCTCAGAGAAATTTTGGGTTAAAAAAGGCTAGCAACAAATGGGTTTTATTTGTTGACGCTGACGAAACTGTTTCCCCCGCTCTCTCTTCTGAAATTGTGCGACGTTTAAAAAAGAGCCATGGAAAACAAACGACTGGCTTTTATTTTTACAGAAAAGATTTTTTTCTCGGTCACTCCCTTAACTACGGCGAAACTAGTCGGGTTAAATTATTGCGTTTAGCTAAAAAAACAGCCGGTCGCTGGGAGGGAAAAGTCCATGAGGAGTGGAAGGTTAAAGGACGAAGCGAAATAATGAAAAACTCGCTTTTTCACTACTCGCATGAAAAGCTAACAGATTCTTTGGAGAAGATTAACTTTTACACTGATATCCGAGCTCAGGAGTTAGCCGATAAAGGAGAAGGAATCAGCTTAGGCCAAATTATTTTGTATCCTCTTGGTAAATTCTTAAAAAACTATTTCTGGCATCAGGGTTTTCGCGATGGAACGGCCGGAATTATTTTTGCTTTAATGATGTCTTTCCATTCTTTTTTGGTCCGAGCCAAGCTTTGGCAATTAAAGAAAAGGAAGAATTCCAGGGGAGCGAGGGCCCTGTTCTTTTTAATCGTTGTCTGGGTTTTTTATATTTTTTTTCGCTATCTATGGTTATTGGGGCATTGGCGCTGATTTCTATTTCCGCTTTAGTAAATTTAATTGGGGCTTTAGGCCCAGAGCTCTCTTTTGATGCCCTTTATTATCACCTTACCCTCCCTAAATTATACTTGCTTTGGAAAAAAATGCCGGTTATTCCTGGTGGCTTACTCTATCCTAGCGGCCAACCCCAATTAATGGAGTTTATCTATACTTTAGCTTTAGCTTTTCAGGGAGAAATTTTAGCCAAAATAATTCATTGGGCTTTTGGAATAGCTAGCGCGTGGATACTTTACCGCCTCTTACTTCGTTTATTTAACCAAAAACTGGCCTTACTGGGAACAATGATTTTTTACCTGACACCAGTGGTGGGTTGGCTCTCAACCACTGCTTATATTGATCTGGCTGTGGTTTTTTTTGAACTCTTGGCCTTTGATTTTTTTCTTCGTTGGCATCAAAAGAAAAAAAATTCTTACCTTCATTGGTCAGGAGCTTTTTTAGGCTTGTCTTTATCCACTAAGCTTCTTTCTTGGGGAACTTTAATTATTTACGCTCTTGTTTTTATTTTGGTTGAAAAAAATGGAAAAAGAGCTTTCTTAGCCTGGGCAAGAGTGACTTTTTTTGCTCTTTTGGTATCTTGGCCCTGGTATTTTCGCACCTTTTGGTATACTGGCAATCCTTTTTACCCGCTTTTTACGAATTATACTCGCAAAGCCTATCAACTGATTGAAAAAAACCCCTTAAAGATAATTTCTTTGCCTTGGAAGCTTACCTTTCAGCCAGATAGCCTTTTTACTCCTATTTTCTTGATGTTGCTGCCTTTGGCTATATTCGGAGTTCTGCGAAGCTCTAAAGGGGTGAAAATAGCTTCTTTTTTTGGGTTTTTAGCCCTTATTTATTGGTTTTTTATCCCTCCCCAGGTTATTCGCTACCTTCTTCCTTTTACTCCAGCCTTAATTGTTTTTTCCCTAACTGCTTTTAAGAGTAGTTTTCCTTTTAAAAATGGAGTAAATAATTTTTTAACAGTGATAATTTTCCTGGTTAGTTTTCTTCATTTGGGGATAAGAATAGTCAGTAACGCTAAATTTATTCCGGTTATTTTGGGTAAAGAAACCAAGGCTCAATTTTTAAGCAGGCATCTTAATTTTAATTATGGAGATTTTTATGACATTGACGGTTATTTTGCTCAAAATATCAAGCAAGATGATTTAGTTTTAATTTATGGCATTCACAACCTTTATTATGTTGATTTTCCCTTTGTTCATGAGTCTTGGGCAACTGAAAAAATGAAATTCAGCCATGTTTTAATCAAGGGAAACGATATAGAATTACCTAAAAAATTCGATTCCCCGCTTTTGATCTACAAAAACTCTATCGCTAGTATTAAACTATACCAATTAAAAAATGAAAATTAGTAAATCTTTGCTCTGGACCATCCTTATCATTTTTCCCTTAGGGCAGTTAACCCGCTTGCCACTTAACTTGCCAATGATTAATCTCTACTTTCATGATTTTTTAGTTGCCGCTTTAATCTTTTTCTGGCTTAAGCAAAAGGGGATTAAAAAGATAACCTCCAACAAGCTTTTTAAGCCCTACTTAAGCTTCCTGGGCGCTGGCTTGGTTTCGCTTTTAATCAATTTAAACAACTGGGGTTGGCAGAACTCACTAATCGGCAGTCTATATTTATTTCGATGGGGCGCTTATTTTATTGTTTATTTAGCAACCCTGAATTTAAAAAGACAAGAAAAAAGATTTACTATTAATTTACTTATTCTTGCCGGCTGGTTAACAGCCATTTTAGGATTGGTTCAATACTTTGTTTATCCTGATTTTAGATCCTGGGCTCTTTTTAATTGGGATCCTCACTTATATCGAGTAGTTGGCGCTTTTTTTGACCCTGGTTTTATTGGCCTAATTTATGTTTTAACCTTGGTCCTTATTGCCTTAACTTACTGGAAAAGGCTTAAAAAACTAAGGTGCAAAATATTGGGCTGGCTAATAATTCCCGTATATCTAGCTCTGGCCCTGACTTATACCCGCAGCGCTTATTTAGCTTTATTGACTGCGGCTGGCATTATCGCCTGGCGAAAAAAAACACTTAAATTTTTCCTTTTAGTAGCGGCCTTACTTTCTCTAACCATTTTAATCCTGCCTCGGCGCTCAGGAATTGGTACTAAGCTAGAAAGACGAGATTCTCTTTGGGCAAGAATAGAAAACTGGGAACAGGCAGTTAAAATTACCAAAAACTCACCCTTGTTTGGAGTAGGATTTAATAACTATCGTTGGGCCCAGCAAAAAGCCGGCTACCTTCAAAAAGACTGGCAGGAAAATCATGCCGGGGCAGGAGCTGATAACTCAGCTCTATTTATTTTAGCCACTACTGGCTTTATTGGTTTTTTTGCCTACTTCCATTTTACTTTCAAAATGAACCAGGTCGGTAGCTTAATTTTCACCACTAGTATGTTTTCTTGGCTAATACACTCTTTTTTTAATAACTCTCTTTTCTATCCTTGGCTAATGATCTGGGGATGGTTGCTCTTAGGGTTGGCAAGTGATTCTTAGCTGTTTTTCAACTTTGTTTCCAGCTAAATCTTCAGCGGCGAGATTAATATCGTTTACTCCTTCAGCTAACTCATAAAAATAACTAAATTCACCGTCTTTTTCTAAAACTACCAAGTGATCACCAATAATTACCTTGATCTCGTCTGATTCGGTTTTTCCCTTAATCTCAATGCTCTGTTCATAAACAGTCGCTCCTTCTTGGGGCTGAGTAATTTCTAACCCCGGGGGCTGATCATCATAAATTACTTGCAGCTCTTTAGAGGCCTGACTTTGATTGCCGCTCTCATCAATGGCTAAAGCGGAAAGAAGATTCTTTCCTTTTTGTAAAAAAACCTTCTCTATTTTAAATTCACCTTGTTGGCCAACCTGAGTGGTAAGCAGCAGCTGACCATTAAGGTAAATTTCCACTTTGCTATCGGGCTCACCGGACCCGCCTAAATTAATAGCTGCGCTTTTAGTGGCTTCAGGGACAGCTGCAAATTGAGGAACAATAGGGGGAATAGTATCTTGAACAACCTGGCCGACCTCTGAACGATTCAAATTGCCTAAAAAATTAGCAAAAGTAATTAAAAGAGGAACGCCGCCAAATATCAAGCCAATGATAACTAAAAGGGTGGCTATACCCAAAAAGGCAGCTAGCCGCTGGTTCTTTTTCTCAATCGCCCTGTTTTCCCTAATGGTAAATCGCCTTTTGACCCTGTAGTTTTTCATACCCAAAGTGATTGATTTTAGATTAGAGCAGACCAAAAAGCAAACCGGAGCCAGCGGTGGGAGTCGAACCCACGACCTATCGCTTACGAAGCAATTGCTCTGCCACTGAGCTACACTGGCTTGGAGGCAATGAGCGAGGGACGGGATTCGAACCCGCGGCCTTCTGCTTGGGAAGCAGACATTCTACCGCTGAACTACCCTCGCTAGTAACGAGTAATTTCTCTCCTTCCCATTCTTACTTGCTTAATTAGGAATAGTCAAGACCAGCCCTGGCTTAATTGCGTGCGGATTGGCCCCAATTTTATCTTTATTAGCCTGATAAATTTTTTCCCAAGCAAACATATCACCATAGGCTCGCAAGGCAATTTTACTAAGCCAGTCTCCTTTTTGAACAGTGTATTCTCCTGTTCCAATCGGAGTTCCAACTAGTAATTTGTCAACTGTGGCTATCCTTGCTTTGACATCAGGAATAGTTAATTTTTGGCCAACATAAAGCAAGTCTGGATTATTTAATTTGTTTTCTTTGGCAATATCTACCCAATTGTAACCAGATTGATAAAATCTTTCTGAAATTTTCCAAAGATAGTCGCCCTCTTTTATCTCGTAGGTTGTGGGCAAACTCTCTCCTGAGACAAAACCAGCCTCTCTTTCAACCAACTCCTGGGTTAACTCTGGCGAAATAGTTATCTCTTTTTGCCCTTTTTGGAAATAGCGATAAACCAAAGTGCCCACAATTACCACTACCACCATTCCTAAAACGGTGCTAATTATTTGTTCTCTGGGCAATAGCCTTTCTTCTTGTTTTTTTGCCATTTATTACTCACCTCCCTCTGGCAGGATTTGATAAAAAAGGGCAGGAAGATTTTTTTGGCGGGGCTAACGGGACTCGAACCCGTAGCCTTTCGCGTGACAGGCGAATGCTCTAGCCAATTGAGCTATAGCCCCAAACAACAAATCTTGAAAAGATTCTAACAGATTCCTTAAGAGGGTTCAATGTGTAAAATTTTTCGTTCCACCTCGGAGGAGTGGTCGACGTTTCGACCCCGCCATCCAAGGGGTACTCCACCACATAATCTCACTCTTTACACAAAATACGATAAATCAGTTGGAGTAAGTTTAACTAGTATAAAGAAATTTAACATCAAAATTCTACCCTAGAACCACAATTGGACACGGGGTTCCGCTTGCTATTTTGTTAAACTGCATGTAATAATGAAAACAATTAAGAAAGGGGGTGATTACAAATATATATTATCTTAATTCCGCTAATATTACTCGTAGGCTATTTCCTGGCAACTTATAATCGTTTCCAAACAATTAAAACCAGGATTAAGGCTTCAATTCAAGAAATTGGCAATCAGTTAAAAAGACAGGCAGAAATGATTCCTAATTTGGCTGCTTCCGCTAATAAATATTTCAAGCATGAAAAAAGTATTCTTAAGGCTTTGGCTGAAGCCAGAAAAGCGATTACTGAAGCGGTAAAGTCTGGTCAAACTGCTAAAATGCTCGATGCCCAAGATATGGTTCAAAAACTTTTAGGATCAATTAAAGTGGTGGTGGAAAGCAATCCTGAGCTTAAAGCGGCAGGAGTAGTTACTCGGTTGATGGAAGAGTTGCGAGACACATCAGATAAAATTATGTATGCCAGAAGAACCTTAATTGATTTGAGCGCTGATTACAATCGGATGCGGGTAACTATTCCTAGCAACTTAGTAGCTAAACTGTTTGGCTTTAGAGAAGAAAAGGGTTTAACTACCCCCATTTCCGGAGCTCACTTAGAAGTCAGTCCAGAGGAAATGAAAACGCCTAAAATTAGTTAGAAACATGCCTGAAAATATTCTAAATGTCTATGAACAAGTAGAGCGCAATAAGTTGCGTTCTGCTTTAGTGATAGTTGGCTTTATTTTTTTTGTGGTCGGCTTTGTTTGGTTAGTTGGTCAAATACTTCAGACTGATTCCAGCCTAATCGTGGCCGCAATTGTTTTTTCTTTAGGCTCTTCCTTGACTGGCTACTTTTGGGGGGACAAGATTATTTTAACCCTTTCTCGGGCTAGGCAAGTCAGTAAAAAGGAATATTTTGATCTTTACACGGTTACCGAAAATTTATGCCTTGCAGCTCAAATTCCCTTCCCTAAAATATATGTAATTAAATCTCCAGCAATGAACGCTTTTGCTACCGGTCGAGACCCTAAACACGCCGTTGTTTGTGCCACTACCGGCTTAATTGAAAAACTTAATCGGAGTGAATTGGAAGCAGTAATTGCCCATGAAATCTCTCATATTGTTGGGTATGATATTCGCCTGATGACCATTGTCGCTATTTTAGTTGGCATGGTTACCCTTTTAAGCGATTGGATTTGGCGAACGGGGCGCTCTTCGGGAAACAGTAGGCGCCAAAAGGGTAATCCTCTCAATTTAATCATCGGCTTGCCGGTCTTAGTTTTAACTCCCTTAGTCGCCAAGCTTATCCAGTTGGCCATTAGTCGATCACGAGAATATTTAGCCGATGCTTCGGCGGTAAAACTAACCCGTCAACCCCAAGAGTTAATTAATGCTCTTAAAAAACTTAAGGTTGACAACTTTCCCCTAAGGTCAGCTCGGTCAGCCACCGCCCATCTGTATATTACTAATCCTTTTAAAGGAAGCGCTAGAGGCCTATCTCGTCTTAATCATTTATTTTCTACTCATCCGCCGCTTGAAAACAGAATTTCAGCCTTAGAAAAAATGATATGAAAATAAGAAAGGGGGTGAAATAAATGCAAGATTGGTTGAACAAATTAGATAAATTTTTTACGAAAATCTTTCTTAACAAATTACCGCAGTTATCAAAAAACGCTCGGGCCTGGATAGTTAAAGGTTTGCCTTGGTTAATCTTAGCTTTTGCTCTTCTGGCAATTCCGGGAATTATTGCTGGCTTGGGAATAGGGGCCCTAGCTACCCCTTTTTGGCTTTTGGGAGGAAGGAATTACATAGGCAGGATGCTAATTTTTTTCCTAAACTTAGTTGTGATAGTTCTAGAAATCATTGCTATTCCTTTGTTGTTTAAAAGAGTTAAAAAAGGCTGGCAGTTGCTTTTTCAGGCCACCCTTTTAGGACTAGCGGGCAACATTCTGGGTTTTTCAATAATCGGGTTGATCATTACTGGAATTACTTTATATTTTCTTTATCAAATCAAAAGCGCTTATAAATAGCGCCTGTCTTAGTTGGGGAAGTGGTGAGTTTTAGCTTGGTCTTCCGGTAAATTGGAAAACTTGTTTGCTGGAAAACCGGCGGCAGCTTGGCTGGCGTAGGGTTCTGGAAAAGTGAGTTCAAGGCTGTGGCCGGTAATTGCCAGAACCCCTTTTTGACCAGCTAGCTCTATTTGAGTTGGCAAACTTATTCCCACCCCTCTTTTTAGTTGACCTTTTTTCAAATAATACTCTTCACAATAAGTCCAAAGATAAGCATGTTGGTCATCATATCCATAAAGATACTGATCACAAAAAACCTTACCACCATAAGCAGCGTCCAACAAGTTTTTAGGTAAATAATCTTGCAAAAGGGTTTCTAGGCTTTGCCGGCTAATAGTTGTTGCTGGCAAAATTGGCGTTGGTGACGACAATAAGGCAGTTGGCTTTTGGTTGACTGACGGCAAACTAAAATTAATTTTCCCCCCCTGCTTATCACTCCAATACCAGAGACCGGCGATAAGTAGAAGTAAGGCGAAAAGCCAAAAAATTATTCCTTTCACTAAGTTATTATATCACATTTCATATGTGTTAAACTAAAATCATGAACCGATACAAAAAACGACAAACAAATCTTTATCAATCAAGAAGAAACATCCCTTTTAGAATTAGCCGCTCAAAAATCGATTCTTTCTTAAAATGCCCCCGCTGTTTTTATTTAGATAGAAGATTAGGACTGAACCGGCCGAGCATGCCCGGTTGGGCTTTAAATAGCGCTGTTGACCGCTTGCTTAAAAACGAATTTGATCTCCTTCGAAAAAAGGGTGAAGCTCATCAGTTAATGAGGCAATATGGTATTGAGGCTATTCCCTTTACTCATCCTCAGCTACCAGTTTGGCGGGATGACATGTTTCAGTATCTCGGCGCCTGTGTTTTGCACCAGCCCACTAATCTAGAAATTTGCGGAATTGTTGATGATCTTTGGATTAACAAAAAAAATGAGTTGTTTATTGTTGATTATAAATCAACCAGCACTAGCAAAGAAATCTCTTTGGATGACGAATATAAGCAAGCCTACAAAAAACAAGCGGAAATTTATCAATGGATTTTTAAGCAAATGAAATTTAAGGTAAATAATACTGCTTATTTTGTTTTTGCCAACGCTGGCAAAAATAGACCTCAATTCGACGGAAAGTTAGAGTTTGAGCTTTCAATTATTGCCTACAAGGGAGATGATTCTTGGGTTGAACCAACGATTGTTGCTATAAAGGAGTGTCTGGAGTCAGATCAAATACCACCACCAGCTGAAGAGTGCGAATATTGCGCCTATCGAAAATTAATCAACCAAGCTCAAAAAAGCTTGGGGGACAATCAAGAAAAACAAGCCTATCAAACAAGGTTAATTTAGGATAATAAAAAACAGTGAGTAAAAGAAAAAAAATCGCCAAAAAAATTGATGTTGATTACTTAGCTCAATTGGGCAATTTAACCCTTTCTAAAAAAGAAAAATCCCTTTATGAAAAACAACTAGGCAAGGCAGTTAAGTACATCAAAATCTTAAAAGAAATTAAAACCAGGGGAGTTGAGCCTGTTGCTCAAGTAACCAGACTAGAAAATGTTTTTTTTCCTGATCAAGTAGACAAATCTTTAACCCAAAAACAAGCTTTGAGCAATGCCTCCAAGCAAAGAAAAGGATATTTTGTTACCCAACGAATCAAATGGGAATGAAAAAACTCAACGAACTAACCATTGTTGAGGCTAGAAGGGGATTGCAAGAAAAAAGGTTTACTATTACTGAATTAACCAAGGCCTGTTTAGAGCAGATAAAAAAAACAGACTGTAAAATTAAAGCTTTTGTCACTGTTTGTGAAAAAGAAGCTTTAAAAACTGCGGTCAAATACGACCAGGTTCTGGGAAAAAACCTCAAAATTTATGAAAAAAAACCGCTCTTTGGTATCCCCTTGGCTATCAAAGATAATTTTTGCACGAAAGGCATCAAAACCACAGCCAGCTCCAACGTTTTAAATAACTTTGTTCCCCCTTATAATGCCACTGTCGTTCAAAAATTACTTGAGGCTGGGGTTATTATTATCGGCAAAACCAATATGGATGCTTGGGCGCATGGTTCTTCAACCGAAACTTCGGATTTTTTTACTACTAGAAATCCTCATGATTTAACCAGAAGCCCGGGTGGTTCTTCGGGAGGAAGCGCGGCCGCTGTTGCTGCCCATCAAGTAACTGCCGCCATTGGCTCGGAAACCGCCGGCTCAATTCGACAACCGGCCGCCTGGTGCGGAATTGTTGGTCTTAAGCCGACCTATGGCCGGGTAAGTCGCTTTGGGCTGATTGCCATGGCTTCTTCCACTGATTCGCCAGGGACCTTAACCAAAACTATAGAAGATGCGGCTATTATCCTTTCTGTTTTAGCTGGCAAAGATCCTAAAGACGCCACTTCCAACCCAACGCCAGGGAAAAATTATCATCAAGAAATTACTCGACCAATTAAAAAAATCACTCTTGGTGTTCCTCAGGAATATTTTTTGCCCAAAATGGACAAGCAAGTAACGGCGGTGGTTAAAAAAGCAATTAAAGAATTAAAAAGCTCGGGTTTTAAAATAAAAAAGATTTCTCTTATTGATCCAAAATACGCGATTGCGGTCTATACTATTATCATGAGAGCCGAGGTTTCTTCCAACTTAGGCCGCTATGACGGTTTACGCTTTGGTTTTTCTCGAAAAGCTTTTGGCCAAGAAGCCAGACGAAGAATTATGATGGGCTCTCATGTTCTTTCAGCTGGCTATTTTGACCAGTACTATTTACATGCCCAAAAGGTCAGGGCTCTTATCTTAAAAGATTTCAAAAAAGCCTTTAAAGAAGTGGACGCGATTGTTGCTCCCACTTCTCCAAGCGTGGCTTTAAAAATAGGAGCCGCGGCCAAGGACCCTTTGTTTGGGGAAATGCAGGATGTTTTGGTGGAGGCAAGCGCCATGGCCGGATTGCCAGGTATTAGTCTTAACTGCGGCTGGGTAAATAATCTGCCTGTGGGCTTACAAATTTTCGCGCCTCAATTTCAAGAAACTCTAATTTTAAAAATTGCTCACCAGTATGAAAAAAACAGGGCATAACTGGGAATCGATTTTAGGAAAACTTAAAAACAGGAATTTTAGGTGGCTATGGCTAACCCACGCCTTTTCTCAACTAGCTAATTACTTACTCCTCTTTATTCTTTTGGGTCGGGTTTTTGAAGTTACTGGCTCGACCGTTGCTATTGGTCTGCTTTGGGTGATCTACGCCTTGCCACTTTTGTTTTTAGGTCCCTTTTCTGGCGCTATTGTTGACTGCCTTAGTAAAAGAAAAATATTGGTAATTACCAATATCGCCCAAGCCCTGGTAATCGCTTGTTATAGCTTAACCTTTTTAACCGGAAGAAACTTTTTAGTCTTTGCCTTTATTTTTCTTTACTCGATTATTAATCAACTCAATAACCCGGCCGAACAAGCTTCAATCCCCGCTCTTTTGCCTAAAAAAGACTTTATTTTGGTAAACAATCTCTTTTTCTTTACTGACCAGGGAGCTTTTATTATCGCCTCCGCTCTAAGCGGACTTCTGGTCAGGCTCTTTTCTCCTCTAGCGGCTATTTTTGCTACCGCCGGCCTGACTCTTCTTTCGGGAATCAGCGCCGCTTTTTTACCCAGTGATTTGTCTGCCAATAAAATGCCGCATTGGAGTCGGGCCCTGGAAGAATTTTTAGAAAAAATGAAAGAGGGGTATGCCTTTATCGCCAAACAAAAACTAATGATTTACAGCTTTGGTTTAATCGCTCTTTTTCAGGTGGTAATTGTTGTTTTTGCCCTTATCCTGCCCAGCTTCTCCAGCCAAATTCTTAAAAGAACTCCTTATGACGCTGGCTGGTTAATTGTTTTCCCAATTCTTTGCGGATTAATTTTTGGCACTTTTTTAATTACTCAAAATCAAAACCAGATAAGAAAAAAGGAGTGGATTGGCTTTGGCCTTTTTTCGCTGGGAATTATTATGTTGACTTTCGCTCTATTAGTTTCGCAAATGAAATCTGGGCAAAGCCTGGTTTCTCTACCACTCTCTTTCCTAGCGGGCTTGTCAGTCGCTTTTGCTTACGCTCCGGGCCGAGCCTTTATTCAAGAGGTCACACCCAAAAAAATCCGGGGAAGAATTTTTGGAACTCTGAGTTTTTTAGTGGCCATAGTCACTATTCCCCCTGGCCTTTTTGCCGCCCTGATTGCCGAACTGATTACCGTTAAGGGATTTTTAATTGTTACTGGTTTAGGGATTTCTTTTTTGGGCTTTTTTATCCTAAAGAAAGGCGGAGATGTCATCTTGGCAGCCAATCATCGGGTTGGAAGTTCACCTTGAGCTAAATACAAAGGCGAAAATGTTTTGCCAGTGTCCTAATAAGCATTTTAGGCAAAAGCCTAATGCCCATACTTGTCCGGTTTGTTTAGGTTTGCCCGGAGCTTTGCCAGTACCTAACATCGAGGCAATTAACAAAACAATTTTAATCGCCCTGGCTTTTGGCGCCAAGATTAATAAGAATTTCTGGTTTGATCGGAAAAACTATTTTTATCCTGATTTGCCTAAAGGCTATCAAATCAGCCAGCACTTTAAACCAATTGGCTTGGGAGGACAAGTGCCGATCTTAACTAACGGGAAGGATAAAAACATTGCTTTGAACAATATTCACCTAGAGGAGGATACGGGTAAGCTGATTCATGAAGAAAACGAAACCTTAATTGATTTTAATCGCAGCGGCGTTCCCTTAGTGGAAATTGTAAGCCAGCCTGTTTTATCTTCTGGTTTAGAAGCTAAAGCTTATTTACAAAGGTTGCAACAAACTTTACGCTGGCTTAGGGTTTCGGATTGTGATATGGAAAAAGGTTCGATGAGGCTAGAGGCCAACATATCGGTTAAAAATGAAAAATTAACAATAAAGAATGACAAGCTGCCTGATTATAAAGTGGAAGTTAAAAATCTTAACTCCTTTAAATTTGTTGAAAAAGCAATTAATTATGAAATTCAAAGACAAATCAAGATTTTAGAAAAAGGGAAACAGCCCAAACAAGAAACCCGGGGGTTTAACTTAAGGAGAGGAATGACCTATCTTCAGCGAAGCAAAGAAGTGGCTAAAGATTATCGTTATTTCCCCGAACCTGACATTCCCCCTTTTAAATTCAGTCAAAAGAAGATAGGGGAAATCAAGGGAATGCTTCCCAAATTGCCCTGGCAGTTAGAGAAAGATCTTATTGGGTTGGGAATAAGAAAATCTTGGTTAAGTATTGTTAACAAGACAAAATACATATCCGAATTGGTTATTAACACGATTACTTTAGCCAAGAAAGAAGGGATAACTCCTGATCAGTTAGGTAAATACATAGTTAACAATCCTGCTTTGAGAAAGCAATCGGCTAGAGAAATAATTAGGGCAATAAAAAAGGATCGGAACAAGTTTTCACTAAGCGTTAAGGAAATTAAAAAATACGCAAAACAAGCTATTGAGGAGCAACCAAAAGCGGTAGCTGATTATAAAAAGGGCAAAGCCCAGGTAATCAGTTTTCTTATTGGTCAAGTCCAGGCCAAGTCGAGCGGCAAAGCTGATCCCAAAATAACCGCCCAGGAGATTATTAAGCAGATTAGGGTAAAAAAATAATGGCCAGAAAAAAGCAGATTGATTTTGTTCATCTTCACAACCACTCTGAGTATTCCTTGCTTGATGGTTTGTGTAAAATAAAACCCTTGGTGAAAAAAGCCAAAGAATTGGGAATGAAGGCCCTGGCTTTAACTGACCACGGAGTGATGTACGGAGCGATTAAATTTTATAATGCCTGTCTGGAAGCGGGAATCAAGCCAATTATTGGCTGTGAAATTTATGTTGCGCAACGCTCCCGATTTGACAAGCAGCCCAGAATTGATGCTGATCAATATCATTTAATTTTATTAGCCAAAAACTTTAAGGGCTACCAAAACTTAATGGCCTTAGTCACCAAAGCTCATTTAGAAGGTTTTTATTACAAGCCCCGGGCAGACATGGAGATTATCAAGGAATACCACGAGGGTTTAATTGCCACCAGCGCTTGCGTGCAAGGAGAAATCCCCTCATTAATTATTCAGAACAACTATAAAGCGGCCAAAGCAAAAGCGCAAGAATTTTTAGATATTTTTGGCCAGGATTTCTATTTGGAAATAATGCATCACCCCAAAATCGAGTCTCAGACTAAGGCTAACAAAGGAATAGTCAAACTCTCCCGAGAAATGGGGGTTCCTTTAATTGCCACCAATGATGTTCATTATATTGAACCTGAAGATGCCGAAGCTCAAGACACCCTGCTGGCCATTCAAACTAGAAAAACAATTGATGACCCTAACCGACTAACCATGATTAATTCTCCTGACTTTTATTTACGTTCGCCCAACGAAATGGCCAAGCTTTTCACTGACTATCCGGACGCGATTAAAAATACGGTGGAAATTGCCAAAAAATGTAATTTAAAAATTAAAGTTGGTGATTGGCATATGCCTCTTTTTGATGTTCCTCCCAAATTTACCCCAGAAAGCTATTTAAAGCACTTGGTTGAAGATGGCTTAAAGAAAAGATATTCTAAAATAACCAAAGATATCAGAAAAAGGGTTGACTACGAGCTTTCAGTAATTATTAACAAGGGATACGCCACCTATTTTTTAATTGTCCAAGATTTCGTTAACTGGGCTAAAAAACAGGGAATTAGAGTCGGACCGGGACGAGGATCAGTGGCCGGCTCCGTTGTTTCTTATGCTTTAAGAATTACCAGTATTGATCCTTTCTTTTTTCAGCTTCCTTTTGAACGCTTCATGCACCCTGATCGGCCCTCAACCCCGGATATTGATCTGGATTTTGCCGACAACCGTCGGGATGAAGTAATTGACTATGTAGTTACAAAATACGGGCAAGACAAGGTGGCTCATATTATTAGCTTTGGTCGAATGGAATCAAGGGCAGCTATTAGAGATACAGGTCGAGCCTTGGGCATGCCTTATTCTGAACCAGACAAAATTGCTAAATTAATTCCTAACCGAACCTCAATTACTAAGGCAATAAAAACAATTCCTGAACTAAGCGCTTTTTATCAAGACCCACACTATAAAAAGTTGCTTGACTTAGCCCAAAAACTCGAAGGTATTGCTCGCCATGCTTCAATTCACGCCGCTGGGGTTGTTATTGGTGATAAGCCCCTAAGTAATTATGCTCCTCTTCAACTAGAACCAAGGTATAAAAAGAAACTGGTTACTCAATTCGATATGTACGATATAGATATTGACGCCAATCCCAAGGCAATTGGCCTTTTAAAAATTGACTTTTTGGGATTAAGAAACCTAACCATCCTCAATGAATCTTTGAAAATGGTTAAAAGTACTAAAGGAAAAAAAATTGACTTGTCAGAAATACCCCTTGATGATAAAAAAACTTTTCAGCTTCTTTCCAAGGGAGCGACCGCTGGACTTTTTCAACTTGAGTCCGCAGGAATGACTAAAAATATTAAAAGGCTAAAACCGGCCAGTATCTTTGATTTAATGGCTATGCTTGCCCTTTACCGGCCCGGCCCAATGCAAATAATTCCTGAATTTATTCAAAGAAAGCAAAATCCTAAGAAAATAAGATATCTTCACCCAAAACTAGAAGAAATCCTTAGCCGCTCATATGGCCTAATTACTTATCAGGATGATGTTCTGCTAATTGCCATTAACATTGCCGGTTATACCTGGAAAGAAGCGGATAAATTGCGGCACGCGATGAGCTCCAAAAAACATCGGCCAGAAATGGGTCACCTCAAAGAGAAGTTTATTAAGGGCTGCGTTAAAAGCGGCATGAACCAAGCTGAAGCCGGGAAACTTTTTAAACTAATTGAACCCTTTGGCGCTTATGGTTTTAACAAAAGCCATGCTGCTTGCTACGCTACCATTACTTATCAAACTGCCTACATGAAGGCTAATTTTACGGTTGAGTTTATGGCTGCTTTGCTCAGCGCCGAAGCTGCTTCCGGTAGTCAGAAGGCCAAAGAAATCAAGGTTCCCCTAGCTATTGCTGAATGCCGACGGATGAAAATCAAAGTTTTGCCGCCAGATATTAACCTTTCTCACAATGCCTTTACAATCGAAAAAGACAAGCGGTCGCTTAATGGTTTGGCGATTAGATTTGGGTTATCCGCCATTAAAAATGTAGGCGTAGCCGCGCTTGAAGAAATTTTTAAAGTTAGAAAAAAGGGTGGCAGGTTCGCTTCCTTAGTTGATTTTTGCCAACGGGTCAGCACCCAAAAAATTAACAAAAAGGTCCTAGAAAGCTTAATTAAAGCCGGCGCTTTAAATCAATTTGGCAAAAGAGCAGCCATGCTTTCCGCTTTAGATAAAATCCGGCAAGCGGCGGAAGGGGAGCAAAAGCGAAAAGCTAATGGTCAGGGTAGTCTTTTTGCCTCCAACAATCCTCGCCCTGTCTTGTCAGTTAAAATTCCGAATATTGATGAATTTTCTTTAGAGGAGATTCTTGGATTCGAAAAAGAGTTATTCGGCTTTTACTTAACCCACGATCCAATTCAAAAAGAGCTTGGCAAGTTTGCCTCTTTGGCCACCCATCGGCTTAATCAACTCGAAGAAGAAACCGGTAACCGGGTGAGGGTTGTTGGTTCCATAACAAACTTAAGGCTAACCCTAACCAGAAAGAACCAGCAGGAGATGGCTTTTTTAACTATTAGAGATGAAACCGGCCAAGTTGAAGCGGTTATTTTCCCTAAAACCTTTGTCGAAAGCAGATCGGAGTTGCAACTTAATACTGTTATTTTAATTGAGGGCCGAGTCGAGCGACGTCAAGGATTAAATGACGAAAACCAGCTTTCATTGGTAACTGAAAAAGTCTGCCACCCCAAAAACTTTGACCACCACGCTTCCCAGCTTACCATCAAAATCCCACCGGGTTTAAAATCTACCGCCCTAGTTCGGCTTAATACCTTGTTGAAAAATAATCCTGGCAAAACAGAGTGCTATTTAATCTTTCCTAACGGCAAAAAAGTTAGAGCTAATGGCGGAGTAAACCGAACAGCTGATTTAGAAGAGGCGATCAAAACAATTATTCGAACTTCTACCGGATCCTCCTCCCGCCCCCGAGGGTAAACTCCGACCAAAAAACGCCCCCGAGGTGGGCCCTGACCCCGCCCGCCAACGCTTGGGCCAGCCCGCATCGCCTTGCGAAGCATGGCTGGCGGGCGTAGCGATTGCGGGCAGGTCCTCGGGGGCAAGATAATGAAATATTAATAACAAAATGCTAGAATACCTACCAAGATGATCAGAGCCAAATGCCAAGGAACTGAATTTATGGTTGGCGATGTTGTCCGTGTCGATTATAAAATACGCGAAGGCAACAAAGAAAGAGTTCAGCCCTTTCAGGGAGTGGTAATCAAAATCAGAGGTCGGGGAGAAAGCAAGATGTTTACCGTTCGGAAAATAGCCGTTAATCAAGTTGGCATGGAGAGAATCTTCCCCCTGGAATCCCCTTGGATAAAAAATTTAAAAGTGATGAGCAAACCCAAAAAGCGGCCCAGGCGCTCAAAACTTTACTACCTTAGAGACAAAAAAGGAAAAAAGGCAAAAATTTAGTTTAAACCTTGATTCTGAAAGGCTTTAGAATAACCGTGCCGTCTTTGAGAACTGACTTAATACTCAACCGAGCATTAGTAATGTTTCGGTGAGGAGTACAAACTCCGCTGGAACAAGTGCCAAAATATAAATTTTTTGTCTCCGAATCGCCAATGGCTGCAACTCCTCCCACTCCTTGAGAAAGACCGTTAGCCTCATAAATTAACTCGTAAGATATTGATTCTATGTTGGTAAAGTTAGAAAAGTCAATTAATAGCCCTTTTCGATCCGGCCGAAACCGAACCAAAGCTTTAATGCCCCGAGAAGCATAGCTAGTTTTAGAACCAGAACTTTTTTTGGATTTGCGAACTCTTGGGCGCAAACAATAGCCAGGTAAAACAAACACAAATAAAAACAAGCAAGCAGAAACCAAAAAAATCAGCCTCTTTTTCACTTTATTAAGAATAACACAACCTATTCTAATTATGCTACTATCAATTGATGATTAAAAAATTACTGGCTGTTTTTCTGGTTCTTTTTTTAATTGGTTTGGGAATTTGGCGCCTAAAAGAAAAAACAATGATTAGCCCAACCCCGGAAAATACACCTTTTTCAAAAAGCAAGCAGGAATATGATTATCAGTGGACTACTTGGAAAGACCCAGCCGGCTTTAGTTTTGAATATCCTCAAAAAACAGAAGTTAATGACCACCCCGAAGATGAAATTAATTATGCTCGCCTGACTCTTTCCCAACAAGATCATCTTGGGAAAATTACAATTATTTGTAACGACAGTGAATATGGGGATCTTGATACTTGGTTAAAAAACAATGAAAGCGTCAAGAACGCTAACGCTTTGGAAACTGAGATTGCCTCTACTTCTGGCCGCAAACTGTCCTTAGGCCAGGGCAAAGAAATGGTAGCTTTCATTGATTGGGATGAAGTGCTTTACACCATTGAAATTGAAGCCCAAGATCAAGATTACTGGTACCCAATTCACAAGCACCTTCTTGAAACTTTTAAATTAACTCCCTTAGAGGGGGAAACCGAAACTCAGTTCACCGATTGGCTTAAGGGCTTTGACACAACCGGCGCCGACGTCGTCGAACCAGTTGAACTAATTCAGTAAGCACCCTTAGAAACAATGTTTATTCATTTATCGGACACGCACTTGGGTTATTCGGATTTTAATAAAGTTGATTCTAAAACCGGTTTAAATCAACGGGAGGTGGATATTTATGACAGTTTCGAATGGGTGGTTAATTATATTTTAAAAACCAAGCCTAAATTTGTTATTCACGCCGGCGATCTTTTTGATACCTCCCGACCGCCAAACAGAACTATCAGCTTTGCCTTAACTCAGCTTAAGAAACTCTCCAAAAGCAACATTCCCGTTATTTTAATTTCTGGCAATCATTCAACCCCGCGAATGTCTGTTTCCGGCTCTATTTTTGAATCATTCAAAGTCCTTGCCAATATTTATCCTATTTATAAAGGCAAATACGAGAAAGTAAAGATTAATAATTTTGTTATTCACTGTATCCCTCACTGCTCGACTGAAGAAATTATGAGAAACAATGTTAGAAAAATTAAAATTGATAAATCTTGCCAAAACATTTTAACTACTCATGCGGGAATAAGCGGTAATAAAACCTACCAAACAGGAGAATTTAACGAACAAAAAATCCCTTTTGGATTGCTTAAAAGCAGTCCTTTTGATTATATCGCCCTAGGCCACTACCATCATTTTAAAAAAGTAACTCCCAATGCTTACTTTTCCGGAGCGACAGAGCGGTTCGGCTTTAGTTTTGCCGGAGTGGAAACGGGTTTTTTAAAAGTCGCTCTGCCTGATTTTAAAACTAAATTTATTAAAACCCCCTCCAGACCAATGGCAAGTTTCAAGTTAAACGCGCTTAATTTTACCGGTAGCCAGATACAGCTAAAGTTAAAAGCAGTTGCCAAAAAGGTCGTTAAAAACTCAATGGTTATTGTTAACATCGAAAACACTAAAAGAGAAGTTTGGCTGACTCTTGATAAAAAAGCGATTGAAAAGGATTTTAAAAAGGTTTTCGTTTTTGAATTGAGGCCAAGTTTTTACCAAAAAGAAAGTAGATATTCCGATAAAACTCATATTAACGATCTTCCCATAGAGTTTGATTATTTTGTTAAAAATCTTAAAAAGTCCAAGGCAGAAAAAAACCTAATTAGAAAACTGGGCATTAGTTATTTAGAAAAAGCCCGGATGGAAAACTTATGATTTTAAAAAGCTTAACTTTAAAAAACTACCGCCGTTTTAAAAATCTGAAACTTGATTTTACTCAAAACATTACTGCTTTTATAGGCAAAAACGGCAGTGGGAAAACAACTATTTTTGAAGCTATTTTATACGCCCTTTTTGGTACTCAAATGGTCCGCACCGCCAAAGAAGATATTAAATCCGATTTTGCTAAATTAAAACAAAAATGCGAAGTTTGCTTAACTTTTGAGCTGGAAGGAAAACAATACCGGATTGAGCGAACTATTAAAGGTAAAAATTCGATTAGTTCGGCTTTTGTTTTCACCCCCCAAAAGGGAAATAAGCCAGTAGCGGAAAGGGAAAGCGGGGTCAATCAATTTATCCAAAAACTTTTAGGCATGAACGCCGCTACTTTTAAAATCTCTGTTTTTTCCGCTCAAAAGGAGTTAGACAAATTTTCTTCCCTGAAAGCGGAAGAGAGAAAAAAGGAGATCAGAAGGCTGCTTAATATTGATGTTATTAAAAATGCCATTACTTTGCTCAGAAGAGATATTAGAGAAAATCAAATCAGAGCAACCAGTTTAAAAAGCCGACAAGCAAATACCAAAGAAATAAAATGTCGTCTTGCTCAGCTTAAAAACAGTATTAAAAAACAAAAAACTAAAGTTAAGCAGATTGACAAACTCTATCGCCATGCCAAGGCCACGTTAAAAAAGCAAAAAAATAAAATAAAACTTCTGGAAAAAACCAGTTGGGAAAATTCTCGATTGGATAAACAAAAAGGGATTATCAGCTCCCAAATCAAAGATCTTAAGCAAAACTTAGCCCGAACCATTAAGTTGATTACCAACTTAGACAAAAAAGAGATTGAGCTTAGGGCGCTTTTGCCTATCAAAGAACAATATCAAAAAGCCAAACTAAAAAGTAAAGACGAAAAACTGACAGTGAAAATTAATAAAGGCCAAAGCGCTCTGGTAAAAATTGAGCAGGAGGGGAGGGGACTGAAAAACGAACTGGGAAAAATCCAACAAAAGCTTGAAAAAATCAACAAAATGGGCCGATCCAGCCCTTGCCCGGAATGCACCCGGCCCCTTGATAAACATTATGATTTCTTGGTAGATAAATTCAGCCGAGAAATAAAAATAATTGAAGAAAAGATAAGTAGTAAAAGAGGCGAGTATCTAAAAACTAAGAAGGGGGTTGAGTTGGTAGAAAAGCAAAGCTTGGAAAGTAACCAAAGGTTTGAAAAACGGATGGCGATTTTAGAAAATCAATACGAAAAAACCATTAAACTCGAATCTCAATTAAAACAACTGCCCCAACTTAAAAAACAAAAAAAGCAACTTTTAAAAAAGAGGAAGTTATTAACTCTTCAGCTTGGGAAGATCATCAAAAAACTGGAACTGCTAAATTTTAATCAAGAACGGTTTGAAAGCAAAAAAGAGAGCCTTGATCAACTTCAAGAGCAATACAGTAAAATTGGCCGGCAGATGGAAAGAATAAAGGGAGATATTAAAGAGAACAAGGCCAATTTAAAAAATTATCAAAACGAGCTTAAAGAACAAAAGGTGTTAAAAAAGAAAATTAAAAATTTAGACAAACAGAATCGGGCCCTCTTGTCTATGGAGCCTCTGCTTCAAGAATTTGGAAGGGAATTACTTGCCAGAATTAGGCCGGTTTTAGAAAAAGAAACTGGCGATTTGCTTAAAGTGGTTACTAAGGGCAGATATTTTAACATTGAACTGAATGACAATTATGAAATTCAACTTTATGACAAGGGGAAAAAGTATAAGATCAAAAGGTTTTCCGGCGGGGAGGAAGACCTGATCAATCTTTGCTTTAGGCTGGCTATTTCCCGAGTAATTGCGCAAAAAAGCAGCGGACATAAAATAGACTTCTTAATTTTAGATGAAATTTTTGCCAGCCAGGATAATGAGCGCCGGCAAAATATTCTCAGCGCCCTGCAAGAACTGTCAACTCAATTTAGGCAGCTGTTTTTAATTACCCACATAGATGATATTAAAGAGCAAATGCCGATTGTCTACTCCGTTTTTGAAGTTAATCACAAACAAAGCAGGGTCGAGTTGATAAATTAGAAACCGAGATAGCCTCTCAGGACTTCGATTTTCTGCCCAATTCTTTGCTTAGCTATCCTAAAATTCCCATCTGCCCATTTTTTGGCCTCGGCTTCGGTCATTTGAGACTCTTCTAGCTTTATTCCTGCTGCTCTTGCCGAAACCTCTTTCACTATCAACAAAAATCTTTCAGCGCCTTGGGCTGCAAGCTCTTCCCCCAAAGCTTGTCCCATGCTTAGCGTCTCATAAAGTCCTTCAATTGTTTCCAAATTATCGTCTATTCTTCCTCTCCTAATAATCTCGCCCTTTTTAAATTGTCTTGCTACTTCAAGTGACAAACCAAATGAGCCCTCTTGTGCTCGGACAACATCTTCCTCTGTTAATACTTCTTGAGTAGGTTTAGATACTGCTCTCACAAAATCCGAATTAAACATTGCTTCATCAGGTGAAAAAGAAAAACCTGCCATGTCAGTGGTAATACTCAAAACCCTACTTCCAATCCTGGCTGCAACCTGATATTTTTCCTGCATTTCTCTTGGCAGCAATGCTTCTTTTGATGAAGTGTCGGCATATTGAGAAGCCTCTACTGGTTGTTCTGACATAGCAAAGTATATCCTAAAAGAGTAAATAAAACCAAAATCCTACACGAGTCCAATGCGCTTGGGAAAAACTGAATACCCCGAGGATCTTTGTTTTGTGCCGCCAGGGGGATTCGAACCCCCGATCTCCACCTTGAAAGGGTGGCGTCCTGGGCCGCTAGACGATGGCGGCAGCATAAATGTAATAACATATAGCAAAAGAAATCACTGCCTTGAAAGGGTTGGGCCGCTACCTTGTACCAGTATAAATACGGTACATGACCGTGTACTGTGCTACGCTCTAGTACGCGGGACGATGGCGGCGAAATACTCCTTTAACATTAATTTTAAGGTTCTTTTACCCTTGGTCGTTTTAAAATACTTTTCCCGTCTTTGGGCATCTTCTTTACTTTTAAAAGCCTCGTAAAAAATCAACTCGCAATCACCTAATCTTTTAGTGCTATAAACTTGAGCTTTTCCATGCTTCTTAATTCTCTCTTTCAAATTACCTGTAAAGCCAAAATAAAGCTTATTTGTTTTTTTACAATTTAATACATAAGTATACCAAAACATAATAGTAATCGGCGCCTGGCCGTGTACTGTGCTACGCTCTGGTACGCGGGACGATGGCGGCGAATTGATAATTGCAAATTCCTACCGAATTATACTACAATATTGTATGGTTTAAGAAAGAGAAAGGGGGTGAGAAAAATGGCTGATACTAAAATTGGGGTAGTTACTCACTATTTTGACAAAATCAAGGTGGCGATCATTAAATTGACTAGCGGCAAACTCGCGGTTGGAGACAGTATTAAAATCACTGGTCGAGGCAATGAGTTAGTCCAAAAAGTAACCTCCATGCAAATTGAACACGAAGCGGTAAACTCGGTTAAAAAGAACGATGAGTTTGGCCTAAAGGTTGATCAACCAGTTAAAGAAGGAGATGTTGTTTACGGAGTAACCAAATAATTTACTATTAAAACATGGTTTTCTATTTTCATGGCGATAATCTCGTGGCCAGTCGCCAACAGTTGAATTCGTTAAAAAGTAAGTTCTTGGCCCAAAATCCCAACGGCCGGATAATCATCCTTACAAACAAGGAGTTTGACCCTGTTGCTCTGAAAAGCAAACTTGTCAATCTTTCTTTACTAGATAATAAATATCTTTATTTTATTGAAAATCTCAAAAAATTTAATCCTGCTCAAAAAAAGAAGCTTTACGCTATTTTAAGCAAAGCCAAAAAGGAGATCATTTTTTGGGATAATCAAGCCACTAATCTTTTCAAAGAAGTAAAACAACATTTTCCTTCTGCCCAGCTTTTGGCCTTTCCTCAGCCCAAGCTCACTTTTAAGTTTTTGGAGCTTGTGTACCCCGGCAACCAAAAGGCTTTTTTACCAATGTGGGAAAAACTACTCAAACAACAACCTCTTGAGCTGGTTTTCTACTTTCTCAAAAAACAGTGTCATAACTTAATTACTGCCTCCAGTCAAAGTAGTTCTTTAACTGGTTGGCAAAAAAACAAACTTTTGGCCCAAAGAAAAAAATTTCCCTTAAATCAGCTAGTTTCTTTTTATTTAAACTTGATCGAGCTAGAATACCATTATAAAACTGGCCAACTGGTCACCCAACTCCAAATCCCTCTTGCCAATCTCCTTTGCACCCTTTAGAATGAGAAAAAGCATGAGAAATTCAAAGTATATCCTGTGGTTTAATCAACTTGATAAAAAAGATCTTCCCATCGCTGGCGGCAAAGGGGCAAACCTGGGAGAAATGACTAAAATCGGCATTCCGGTTCCACCCGGATTTGTAGTCAGCGTTCAAGCTTACTTTGACTTCTTGGAACAAGCGGGGATAAAAGAAAAAATTGCCGAAATTATTAAAATTACCAATACTAACAATATTGAAGAATTAGAAAATGGCACTAAAAAAATCCGAGAGTTAATCAGAAAATCACCCATTCCAGAAAAGATTGCCAGAGAGATAATGAAGGCTTACCTACGGCTTGGCTCTTTTGGAGGGCTAAAAGCCGCTTATGTGGCGGTTCGCTCCTCCGCCACAGCCGAAGATTTGCCCGATGCTTCATTTGCTGGCCAGCAGAATACCTACCTTAATATTAAAGGAGAAGCTAACGTTGTTAACCGAGTAAGAGATTGCTGGGCCTCACTGTTTACTGCTCGAGCCACATTCTACCGAGAGAAAAACAATTTTGATCATTTTGAAGTAGGAATTGCCGTCCCTATTCAAAAAATGATCCAGTCTCAAGTTTCGGGAGTAATGTTTACTATCGACCCGGTCACCAATAATAAAAGTGTTGTGGTCATCGAAGCGGTTTGGGGACTGGGCGAAACCATTGTTCAGGGCCAAGTTACCCCCGACGCCTATTGGGTGGATAAAAAAACTTCAAAAATTAAAAAAGCAACAGTTGCCCCTCAAAAAATTCAACTGATTAAGGTTGGTCAAAAAACAATAAAAGCGGCTGTTCCTAAAAAAATTCAAAACATCCAAAAACTCAACAGCCTGCAAATTGTTGAATTGGCTAAAATAGGAATAGCTATTCAAAAACACTATTATTATCCCCAAGACATTGAGTGGGCCCTGCAGAACAACCAGCTTTATATTGTTCAAACCCGGCCAATCACTACTATCAAAAAAGCGGCCGGAAAAAGTAAACAAAAAACAAAGACTCAAGGAAAGCTACTTTTACAAGGAGACCCTGCCGCTCCGGGAATTGCCGCCGGACCCGCTAAAATCATTCTTTCAGCCAAAGATACTCGAAAAGTAAAAAAGGGGGAAATTTTGGTTACCACCATGACTACCCCTGACTTTGTTCCGGCGATGCAATTAGTAGAGGGAATTGTTACTGACAAAGGTGGGCAAACTTCTCACGCTGCCATTGTTTCCCGAGAACTATCTACTCCTTGCGTGGTTGGAGCTGAAAAAGCCACCAAGTTGATTAAAAACGGGCAGATTATCACCATTGACGGCGCTACCGGTAAAATTTACCTGGGTAAACTGCCTAATACCGGCAAAAAGAAAAAAGTAATAAAAAAGAAAACGACTATTCCCAAAACCGCTACCAAGATCTATGTCAACCTAGCTGAGCCGGCTTTGGCCAAAAGAATTGCTAAAAGAAAGGTAGACGGGGTAGGATTATTACGGGCCGAATTTATGATTGCTGACATTGGCATTCACCCCAAAAAGCTTCTCGCCGAAGGAAAAGAGGAACTTTTTATTGCCAAAATGACCAAGGGCATAGCTAAGTTTTGCCGCGCCTTCCACCCTCGGCCAGTAGTTTATCGAACGACTGACTTTAAAACCAATGAATACCGCCACCTTAAAGGTGGGGAAAAATATGAACCCCAAGAGGAAAACCCCTTCATTGGCTTTAGAGGAGCGATCAGATACATCACTTCACCGGAAGTTTTCCAGTTAGAATTGAGGGCTATCAAGCGAGTGCGCAACAAGATGGGGCTTAAAAATCTTTGGGTGATGATTCCCTTTGCTCGGACCCCCAAAGAACTTCTTCAAGTAAAAAGGATTATGGCCTCGGTTGGTTTAACTCGAGGCCCAAGTTTTAAACTTTGGATGATGATAGAAATTCCTTCTAATGTTATTCTTTTAAAAGAATTTATTAAGGTTGGCATTGATGGAATCTCAATCGGGTCAAACGATTTGACGATGCTTACCTTAGGACTGGACCGGGACAATAGCGAAGTTGCCTTTCAATTTGATGAAAGGAATCCGGCCGTTCTTTGGTCGCTAAAAAGAGTCATTAAAATCGCTAACCGCCATCGAATTACCAGCTCGATCTGCGGACAAGCGCCAAGCAACCATCCGGATCTGGTCGAAAAATTAATCAAGTGGGGAATTACCAGCGTTTCCCTCAGCCCGGACGCCATTGACCACACCCGAGAAATAATTCACCGAACGGAAAAAAAGTTCTTAAATAAAAATGAACAGGATTAAAAATTTAAAAGCCCGGCCAATTCTTAATTCCGAAGGTAATTGGTCAATTGAGTGTTATCTAGCCCTTGACAACAACCAAGAAGCCATCGTTTCCGTTCCCCAAGGCATTTCTACCGGAGAAGAAGAAAAAGCCAGTGTTGAGGTGAAAAAAGCAATTAACCAAATTGAAAAACAAATAAAGCCAGCTTTACAACAAGCCGGAGAGTTAACTCAATCAAGATTAGACGCCCTTCTTTCTCAAAATCCAGAGTGGGGGAGTAATAGCACTCTGGCAGTTTCAGCCGCTTTTGCCAAAGCTAGTGGCTTTTTTAAACTTAACCAAAAGCCCAAACTACCTCGACTCATGATGATCGTTTTTGAAGGAGAAAAGCACGGCAACCCCAATTTAACTATTCAAGAATTCATGGTAGTAGTTGATCAAATAGAGAAAGGGGTTGCGTTTTACCAAAAAACCAAAAAACATTTAGAAGCGCAAAAAGTCATTACTACAGTAGGAAGCGAAGGAGGATTTTCCCCGGCTGATTTTACCGACGAAGATATTTTAAAAACCATGAAAGATTTGGGGGCCGTTAAAATTGCCCTGGATGTGGCTGGCAACATTAATCCCCCCACTCCCGCTTCTCTCTTGGATATTGTGCGACGTTATCCGATTTTTAGTTTGGAAGATCCATTTCCGGAAAATCAAACCCAACAGTGGCAAGAATTTTTTATCAGCGCCATTCAAGAAAACCCAAAACTTTTAATTATTGGTGACGATTTGACAGTCACTGATAGCGAAAAAATAAAGTCTGGAGCAGAGCAAAAACTATTTAACGCCGTTATTATTAAACCTAATCAGCAGGGAACGATCAGCGCCGCTGTTGCCGCGGCCAAAACCGCTAAAACTTTAGGAATAAAAACAATAGCTTCTCACCGGGGGCAAGAAACTAATGATCACTGGGCAGCTGATTTAGCTTTGAAAATAAAGGCGGACTTTGTTAAATTCGGCGCCCCGGCTCGCGGCGAGCGCGTAGCCAAATACAACCGTCTCCTCAAACTAGTCGGGCCGGCGGGAGACTAATACTTTTTTAGGGGCAACCACGTATTCCGCGTAATCTTGACCAAGAGGGTTTTCTTGGATTAAAACTTCGGTAATGGGAAGTTTTTCAAAATACAGTCTAATTACCTTCATGGAATTGCCGTGAGCCGAAACAGCAATATTTTCCCCGGTTTTCCTGATTCTTTTAACCAACTCTTTGCAAAAAGGAAAAACTCGATTTTGAACATCTTTTAAAGACTCGCCCTTAGGAGGGGGGAAATCATAAAAACGGCGGAATTTAACCGCCTCAACCAAATCGTCCTTCATTAATTTTACTTTATTTTTGCCGGACAAATCTCCATAATTCCTCTCAATAATCCGATCATCAAGCTCGTATTTTATCTTGTGCCCCTCAAGAGCAATCTCGGCAGTTTCTTTTGATCGCGAAAGTCGGGAAATAATACAAACATTAATTTTTTTACTAGCTAGTTTTTTCCCTAAAATCTTGGCTTGTTTTTTCCCTAAAGGGGTTAGCTTAGAATCCCGCCAGCCGCAAAAAACCCGATTTTTATTGTCAAAACTTTCCCCATGGCGAAAAACATAGATCTCCGAATAGCGAGGCGATTCTTTTTTAGGCAAAGATTCGCGCGCTCTACCTGGGTTTAAAATGGACATGATTGCGGAGTGGGTAACCTTAATTATCTCGTCAACTTTTTGTTTCATGGTTCCGGTAAATAAAAAACGCCAGTAATTTCACCTTTTGGCTTTTTTTCCTCATATAATTGTATCAGGTCTTCAACTTTCTGCAATTGGTGGTTTTCATGAAGCTTGGTAAGCTCAAGCGCTAGAAATATTTGCTTATTGCCTAAAACTTCTTTAAAAATCTTTAAAGTGAAAAGCAGGCGGTGAGGAGATTCATAAAAAACAAAAGTTTTAATCGCTGATTTTTCCGCAACTTGCTGACACTCTTTAAAAACTTTTTTTCGCTTGCCTGCTTTTTTAGGCAAAAACCCTAAAAAAGAAAAGGGCTGGACCGGAAAACTAGAAGAAATTAAGGCTAGCAAAAAAGCGGCTGGCCCAGGAACGGGAATAATTTTAATATCCCAATCCTGGCAAGCCCTAACTAAATCCAGCCCAGGATCAGCAATCAGGGGAGTGCCTCCGTCACTCACTAAAGCCACCCTTTTTCCTTGCCTTAGAAATTCTAAAGCTTGAGCCGTAACTTTGGCTTCTTTTTCTTTAAAAAAAGAGAAAATTTTGGCCAAGGGTACAATCTTCCTACCCTTGACCAATTTTTGAAAACGGCGAGTATCTTCGCAAAAAATTATTTCTGCTTTTTCCAAAACTTTCTTCGCTCGAAAACTTAAATCATCCAAATTCCCAATCGGAGTAGCTACCAAATAAAGCTCGCCTGTTTTTTTCATCAACGATTATTCCAGCTCCTAATTACTCCTATTGCTTTCCCCTGGATCGTCACATTTTGAGCGTAAATAGGCTTCATTTTCACATTGGCCGGTTCAAGCCGAATTCTGTTTTTCTCTTTGTAAAATTTCTTTAGGGTGGCAAAGCCGTTTTTCAAAATTGCCACTACCACATCGCCATTGTTAGCATAGTTTTGTTCTTTAACAATAATATAGTCGTTGTTTAAGATCCCTTCCTCAACCATCGAATTACCCCTGACCTGGAGAACATAAGAGCGTTTTTTGCCAGAAACCGCCTGTTGGGGCACCAGTAGAGAGGCATCAGGATCAGAACAAGGCTCAATCGGCTTGCCAGCGGCAATAAAACCCACTAAAGGAAGCTCTATTCCTTTTTCCAGCAAAGCCGGCTTATTCTTGTCTAAAAGTTCAATTCCTCTCACTGCCCCCTTATAACGGCGAATGGCTCCTTTTTTTTCTAAAACATCCAGATGCTCGCAAATAGTAGAAAGGGAAGAAACGCCAAGCGAATCTTTAATTTCACCCAAAGTAGGGGAATAGCCAAATTTATCAATATATTGCCTAATAAAATCAACTATTTGACGCTGTCGGCGGTAAAGAACTGGCGGCATATTACTCAATTCAAACACGAAAAAAACCCGAAGTCAAGAAGATCTTCTTTTTAAGCTTACAACAAGTTATCATTAACAGATGAAAAAATTAGTTTTACTTTTCTTGCTCGCTCTTCTTCTTCCTAGCAGGGTAAAAGCCCTAAAAGAGTTTGAAACCACTTATCAAATCAATTACTCGGTTGACAACCGCGGGCAAATAACGGTTGAGCAAGAAATCACCCTTACCAATAATTTGGCCAACATTTACCCTAAAGAATACTTAATTGAAACTAGCCAAGAAATAGTTAATATTTCCGCTTGGGATCAGCAAGGCAGCATTCTCAAAGGAATAGATAAAAACAAGGAGAGAGTTAAAATTAAACTCGAATTTAACCAAGAAGTAATTGGGCGGGGGAAAAGCCTATCTTTCACAGTTAAATATCAGCTTAAATCTCTGGCTGTACACAAGGGTCGGGTTTGGGAAATTAACTTACCCAAGCTAAGCAATTCCCAGGATATTGACTATTTAGGCACATCCGTAACTGTTCCTAATTCTTTTGGTAAATTAGCTTACTCCTCCGTTAAAATCCAAAAAATTACTTCTCTTGCAACACAAACAAAATTTATTCTTTCTCGAAATCAAGCTGATCAGGCGGCTACTCTTTCTTTCGGCGATTTTCAAAGCTTTGATTTTTCTTTACAATATCAGTTAGAAAATCCTGACTTGGAGACTTGGGAATTTTTAATTGCCATTCCTCCTATCACTAACTACCAAGAGGTTATCTTAACTGACATCAGGCCCTTGCCAAAAGAAATCAAAATAGACAAAAATGGCAATTGGTTAGCTCACTATCGAGTTGAACCCCACCAAACCTTGCCAGTTTTAGTCGAGGGCCAAGCCAAGGTTTTCGCCATTCCCCAGGCTGTTGACTTTTATAATCAAGAAAAAAATTTTGCTTCTTTCCTCAAAGAAGACAAATATTGGGAAACTTCTAATGCGCAGATTATCCAATTAGCCAAAGAATTAAAAACCCCTAAAAAAATCTACCAATATGTTGTCTCCCGTCTTGACTACAATTACCTGGCTTTAGAAAATAACACTGTTTCCCGCCGCGGCGCTTTATCTGCCTTAAATCAATCTCAACAATCAGTTTGCAGTGAATTTACCGACCTTTTTATCACTCTGGCTAGAGCAGCTGGAATCCCGGCTCGAGAAATCGAAGGCTTTGCCTATACAAATAACCCCAAGCTTAAACCCTTATCCTTAAAAAAAGATATTCTCCATGCTTGGCCGGAGTACTGGGATAATCACAAAAAGCAATGGATTCAAATTGATCCAACTTGGGAAAAAACTACCGGCGGGGTAGATTATTTTGATCACTTTGACTTTAACCATTTAACCTTTGTTATTCACGGCGACCAAAGTATTTTCCCCCCACCTCCAGGCACTTATACCTCCAGCCAAACAAAAGAAGTAAAAAGCATTAAAGTCGCTTTTAGCAATAAACAGGTTATTTTACCACCGAATGAAGAGCTTTTGGAAAAAATCACTCTCGAGTTTACCCGAAACAAAGATAAACAATTCTGGTTCTGGCAAGCCAAAAACAGCCAAATTGTAGTTAAAAACAACACTCTTTACCCAATTAAACAAATTCTCGTTCAAAACCAGGTCATTAGCCTGCTGCCTCCCTGGGGAAAAGAAACTATTACTTTGGAAACCGAACCATTTTGGCAGCAATTCCTGTTTAGCCCCCAAAAAGAAATAACTATTAGCCTAGCTAATACTCCCCATAAAAGAACCACTTCCCTTGTTGCCCTAACTCCGAAAGAAGCAAATCTTCGTCAAATAATTCTAATTTTTTTAATTATCAACGGAGCTGCTTTTTCTGTTGTTTTAATAATCAAACTAGTCAACAAAGTTGCAAAAAAAAGCTAGCTTTGTTACCCTTTAAGGGTGAAAAAGATCATTCGCTCCTGGTTTATCCACTTGATTGCTCTGCAATTGGTTACTCAATTAACCGGAGCAGTCAAGGTTGGACCAGGTTTTAAAAGCTGGCTTCTGTCCGCTTTGGTATTAACTGTTTTTGCCAAATTTTTAAGACCGCTTTTAAAAATTCTTTTTTTACCAATCAATCTTTTAACCTTGGGATTGTTACGTTGGGTTATTAATGTGATTGGTCTTTACTTAACTAGTTTTCTAATAGCTTCTTTTCAGATTATTCCCTTTTACTTTGCCGGATTTTCAAGTAATGGCCTGATAATTCCCCCCTTAAGTCTTTCATTACTTATTACTTACATCTTGGTTTCTTTTTGTTTGGATCTTGCCCTTATTATTATCCGCTGGATACTTAAAAAATGATTCTTGTTTGGCTACAGATCATTCTTGCCATCGCCACCATTGTTTTTGTTTTTTTTCAACCACCGTCTGACGATAAGGCAAATTATCAATCTTTTTTCTCACCCCAAACAACCAAGCGCGGTTGGGAAAAAATTACTTTTTTTCTCACCCTGTTTGTAATTTTCGGCTTTTTACTCGTCTCCTTCTTAAGACTGGTAGTCGAAAAAATTAGCCTTTAAAATAACTGCTGTGCGCAAGAATTTAAAAATCGCCTTGGTTTTTTTACAGAGGAACTTGCTCCTTATTTTAATCGGAACAGTTTTGGGGGTAATTATTTTTCCATTTCGTCAATCACTAAATGATGTTTTTAAGACTCTTTTTCCTTCCCGGGTAAAAATTGGATTGATCGGCAAATACAAGATTAGCAACCTACCGGAAGAAATCATTTCCCTGGCTTCTTTTGGCTTAGTAAAACTTTCAACCAATAACACCCCCCAGCCAGCTGCTGCTATTTCTTGGGAAACTAAACAAGAGGGCAGGGAATATATTTTTCACCTTGACCCCTTACTTCACTGGCAAGACGGCTCGCCTCTATTATCAAAGGATATTAATCTAGAAATCGAAGGGGCCACTATTGATAATACCGACCCCTATATTTTAAGGATCAAGGTCGAAAAACCATTCGCCCCCTTACCAGCCCTAACAGCTAGTCCTCTTCTAAAGAGAAATCTCGTCGGGCTAGGGGACTACCGAATTAAAAAAATTTACTTAAATGCGGGCTATGTTTCCTTTCTCAGTCTAGAGGCAAATAGGCAAGGACTAAATCCTAAACAAATTATCTTTCGATTTTATCCTAACCAACAAGATTTATTAACTGCCTTCAAATTAGGAGAAATTGACTGCCTTAGAGGTTTAAGCTCGGTAGAACCATTAAGAAACTGGACCAACTTAACTATTACCCCCCAGAAAAAAAACAATAGCCGTTATGTTGCCCTTTTTTTTAACACCAGCAAAGAGCCATTCACCGACAAACGATTTCGCCAAGCCTTGGCTTATGCTTTACAAAAGCCAAAAAAAGGAACGCGAGCCTTTACTCCTATCTCTCCTCTGTCTTGGGCTTACAACCCCAATGTTAAAACCTATCCTTTTAATGTTGCTCATGCCCAAAAGATTTTAAAAGAGACCTTATTAGAAAAGGCAGTTATTCAAATAACTACCACTTTTGATTTGGCTGATTGGGGAGAAAAAATTAAAAAAGATTGGGAAAAAAACTTGGGGCTTAAAACAGAATTAAGAATTTTGCCCTTTATCCCACCCGGAGAAGACTTTGATATCATTCTAGGCTATGGCCTAATTCCTCCTGACCCAGATCAATATCCATTTTGGCACTCAGACCAACCGGGAAATATCACCAATTTCAGCAACCCGAGAATTGACAGTCTCCTTGAAACCGGAAGAGCAATCATTAATAAAGACGAAAGAAAAAACATTTACCGGGACTTTCAAAGATTCTTGCTTGAAGAACTGCCAGCCGTCTTCCTTTTTCACCCCACCACCTACCAAATTTGCCGCTCCAATACCCCCGATTTGAACTAGACTCAACTTCTTTGTTAAACTAAGCTATAATATAAGCCGAAGTGCTGGAATTGGCAGACAGGCACGCCTCAGGAGCGTGTGGTAGTTTCTACCATGTGGGTTCAACTCCCACCTTCGGCACAACACAAGTTCTGCTTTGCGGAACGGAGTGTGGCGCAATGGCCCCGGCCCTTCGGGCCAGTTAGGCCCAGGGGCTAGCGCGCGAAATTTTAAGATGTTTTTTGTTTATATATTAAAAAGCGAAAGGGATAAAAAGAATTATATTGGCCATACTGATAATTTAAAAAGGCGGTTACAACAGCATAATTCAGGAAAGGTGCGGTCTACCAAGCATCGTATTCCCTTAAAGTTGATTTACATAGGAAATTTTGTATCGAGAGAAAAAGCAATAGAGGAAGAAAAGTTTTTTAAAACTCACAAGGGTTATAATTACTTAAAAAAGATTGGGATTTATTAGACGGAGTGTGGCGCAGTTGGATTAGCGCGCTGCGTTTGGGACGCAGAGGTCGCGGGTTCGAGTCCCGCCACTCCGACCATGGTGGCTGTAGCTCAGCTGGCAGAGCATCTGTTTGTGGAACAGAATGTCGCGGGTTCGAATCCCGTCAGTCACCCAAGGTTCCCATATTAACAAGGACAGAGGTAAAAAAGAGTTTGCGCCCGTAGCTCAGTTTGGCAGAGCACCCGCCTCTTAAGCGGAGGGTCGGGGGTTCGAATCCCTCCGGGCGCACTGTGTACTTGGACTGTTTCAACCAGTCCCCGTAGCTCAGTCGGATAGAGCGTTCGCCTTCTAAGCGAGAGGTCGGGTGTTCGAATCACCCCGGGGACACAAAGGAGGAGTCGCCTAGCGGCCCATGGCACTGGTTTGCTAAACCAGGTCTCTTTATCGAGACTCGCGGGTTCGAATCCCGCCTCCTCCGCAGACGCAGTCAAAGAATGAGCGGGATGAGAAGTTTACACTGAGGGAACGAAGTGAGTCGAATGTGAATCCCGCCTCCTCCTGGTGGTCGCTAGAGGACTTGAACCTCTGACCTTCCGGATGTAAACCGGGCGCTCTAGCCAACTGAGCTAAGCGACCAAGAACGGATCAGTGCCGAGAGCGGGAGTCGAACCCGCACGTCCTAAAAGGACACAAGATTTTAAGTCTTGCTTGTCTACCAGTTCCAACACCTCGGCCTCACTTTAACTGCTCTTCTTTTTCTCTTTTATAAAACTCATCAGTTAAGATTTTCAAGATCTGCTGTTGCTGTTTGGCAACTTTGGTTTCTAAATCAAGTAATTTATCAACAATATCTCCTGATCTTCGCTGAGCAGCGTACTCTCGCCGATCTCTTTCGGCTTCTGCCTCACTGCTGGCCATTAGCAAAAAAATGCCGATGAAAATCGCTTCTAGAGAAACTGACATAGTTAAAATGTTAAGGTTAAAATCATAAACCAACCAGACCCCAAACCAAACCGCATGTAAAATTACTCCCCACCAACTGCCTATCAGCCAGGAAACAAATTTTAAAACTGCTTTGTTCACTTTTCTAACTGGTCCGGCTTTTTTCTTTTTTTTATTTTTCATTTGGTTGGGGAGCTAGGGCTCGAACCTAGAGTCTGCTGTTCCAAAGACAGCCGTGTTACCATTACACTACTCCCCAAAAAGAAATATGAGCGGCGGAAGGGATTCGAACCCTCGACCTTCTCGTTGGCAACGAGATATTCTGCCAGCTGAACTACCGCCGCAAAATTTTTGAGCGGGAGACGGGTCTCGAACCCGCTACCTTCTCCTTGGAAGGGAGATGCTCTACCAAATGAGCTACTCCCGCCTACGCACCACTTCCTAAAGCTTGCGAAACGTAAGAAATTAAGAAATTTCAACGTTTCTACCACGTTGAATGTAAAGTTTTCGAAGAAAACTAACATTCTTACGTGGTGCCAAGGGTCGGAATCGAACCGACATCCCAAGTTTTTCAGACTCGTGTCTTGACCAACTTGACTACCTTGGCTAAGAGTTATATTTTACAACTAAACTTTTAACTTTTCACCTTTACCAAAGTTTGTGGAACGTAAGAAATTAAAAAAATTCAACGTCCCAACCACGTAAGATTTGCTTTAGCAAATTTGTACGTGGTGCCGAGGGGGGGATTTGAACCCCCACGCTCTAAAACGAACACAGCGTCCTCAACGCTGCCTGTCTACCAATTCCAGCACCTCGGCTATATATGCTATTTTACAAGATATACCATATCCCTATCAACCAGAGAATACTTTAAAGAAACTTTTTGGCCGGGAAATTTAACCTTTCGGCCCCAAACTAAGGCTGAAGAAACCGATTCCAGCCACTCGGAGTTGAGCACCCCAATTAAATCCTTAATATTACTACCTACGGGAAGAATTAAAGGGTTTTTATCTGGTTCTAATCTTTCTTTCTTCTTTAAATAAACCCTAAGCAAAGAAAGTTTTTTCCAAATTTCTTTTTTAAGAGTTTCAACTCCCTCTCCGGTCTTAGCGCTAATAAACAAAGGGTCTAACTTCTGTTTTAATTCTTTTTTTTCTTTTGAGGTTAAAATGTCAGTTTTATTAAAAATCGTAATTGCCGGCAAATACACACGGTTGCCACTTAGCGCATCAATTAATAAAGAAACATTCTTAACTGGTTGGTTAAAAATGATTTCTGCATTTTTCAAACCAAATTCACAAGCCACTTCTTTAATCGTTTGTTTAAAAAGGCCTGGGTGGGAACCAAGAATTTTAATACTACCCTTGGCTGTTTTTTTGATTAATATCTTCACTGGGGTTTGGTTAAGCCTAAACCCAGCTTTGGCTAATTCTTCCTTTAGAACTAAAGAGCGCTTAAAGTTTATTTTATCCGTAATTAGCAAAAGTAAATCCACGCTCCGAGCCGCCGAAAGGATTTGCCGACCTCCGCCTCGACCCAAAAACCCTTCCTCAATCAACCCGGGCAAATCAAAAAACTGCAACTTAGCCCCCTTAAACTCCATCATACCAGGAATGACTGCAGTCGTAGTAAAATCATAGCTGCCCACCGGGGAAGAGGTATTGCAGAGCCGATTAATTAAACTAGATTTGCCAACTGATGGCGGACCAATTAAGCCAACTGTTGCGTCCCCCTGTTTTTTAACGGCATAACTACCGCCCCCGCTACTACCAGAAGTATCCTTTTTGTAAAGCTTATCTCTTAGTTTGGATAATTTAGCTCGAAGCAAGCCAATGTGCCGCTCAGTCCCCTTATGATAGGGAGTATCCCGAATTTCCTTTTCGACTCTTTTAATCTGCATATGAACAATATCTTTTTTACTCATTACCATGGGAGTATTTTACACGAAGGTCTTGGCAAGTGCACCCGGAGGGGTTCGAACCCCCGACCCTTCGTTTAAGAGGCGGGTGCTCTGCCAAACTGGGCTACGGGCGCCTAGCAGGCTTTGTGCCTCCGGAGGGAATCGAACCCCCATCCCTGGTTCCGAAGACCAGTGCTCTATCCGTTGAGCTACGAAGGCTCAGCAAAACCTGGTGCCAGAGGTGGGAGTTGAACCCACACGAACGTTAAGTTCACACGGTCCTAAACCGTGCCTGTCTGCCAATTCCAGCACTCTGGCAAAAATAGTACTTGTAGTTTAACAAGAAAAGTAAGCGGCCTCAACTTAAATTAGGGAAGAGCAACAATTTGATTCATAATATTTTGAACCAAGCCGCCCCAATGATGATTAGGAGGAGCATAAATCGGCCCAATTGCTTCTGGAGTCAATTCCCTTGGATATGGTTTTTCACCTAAAGCTTTACCCACACAATCAATACCAGCCGGCCAGCTATCAAAACAAAAGTAACCTCCACCCCAGCCAAAAGGATTAAAGCTACCCTTAGCCAATCTTTTGCCAAAACCAGATTCCAAACCAGCAATGGCTGGCAAAAGACGCCAATCTAAATTATTTTTATCAGCTGTTTGAATAAACTCTTTAGTATAATCGGTCAAAAAAGAATCCTTTTTTCTAAAAAAAGCTTTCAAAATAAACTGTCGGCTATCAAAATCTTGGTCGCTGTTTGCCTCACTTTTGAGGGTGGCTGAATCAGTAACCACGCTTCGAGCGGCCGCTGATTGCGGCAATACGACAAATATAGCCAATATTAAAATCACAAGCCTTTTTTTCATTTTGAGTTTAGGAAAAAAACAAAAAATCCCAGAGTGTACTTACATAATAAGTAACCCCAGGATCTACCATGGATACTATCACACATCCTGTAGTTTTGTCAAGTCTTGGTTAGCTCAAGCCAGGAGTCATTATATACATCGGACCTATAACCAGCCTTAAGAAGACTTAAGTTCCTTACTGGCCAAAACCGCGGTTCAACTCTTCCAAAAACTGGTTAACGCCAGCTGCCCACGAACCATTGGAAAGAGGGCAATATTTAATCATCATCTCCTCTGGAGTATCCAAACCTTTATCGCGATATTCTTCTTTTAAGTATTTAATGGCTTGAATAATTCCCTGCTCATACGATTCATAGCAAAGGGTGCCTCGGGAATGAATACCAATTCCCCAACAATTAAAACAATTAGGCGGTATTTTCTTACAAAGGTTTGACTCTTGTTGGCCAATAGCCACCACTAAATAGGGGTTAATACCCGCCCTAAGGCTTTCATCAAAAATAAGCTGGTAAAAAGGAGCAAGGGGAGAGTGGTAGTATTCTAAATAATTTTTAACGGTTAAAGGTCGGGCATCATGAACAATCACGGTTGAGCGTAAATAATCAAACTCTTTTTCTTTTTCTCCAGAGGAAAGTAGAGCCCTTTGAGAAGAAAGGGCAAAACTAGGTGAAAAAGACCAACTGTCTTTAACCAAAAAGCTCTTTTTTTGCCAAGAAACCAAAAGGGCTGCTTCAAAAATCAAGAAAAAGTTAATTGCTAATAAAAAAGCGCTGGCAAAAAACAAACAGCCCACTACTCTAACTAACAAATTTCTTTTCATAATCTTGTCAAGATACTGACACAAGCCTCCTTTTTTGTCAATCATTGACTTGGAGGCTTGGGATAAGATAAACTAGGCCCATGACTAATCAGTTTGACTTAAAATGGCTGGAGGATAAAACCACTTTTGAGATTACGGCTACCATTCCCAAAAAGGAGATTAAAAAGGAATACCAGACATCTTTAAAGCTTTTGGCTAAAAACACTACCCTGCCCGGCTTTAGAAAAGGCAAGGCGCCTTTGCCACAAGTAGAGCAAAAATTAGGTAAAAAGGCTATTTACCAACAGTTAATTAAAAGGCTTATTCCCCAGGTTTACCAAAAAGCTATTAGTGAACACCAACTCAAGCCAATTGCTGAACCAAAGGTGACTTTAACTTCCGCTCAAGAAAATAGAGACTGGGTGATCAAAATTACTTCTTGTGTCTTGCCAGAAATTAAATTAGGTAAATATGAACAAGAGGTCAAAAAAATTAATGCCGGAACTAAAATTTGGACTCCAGGAAAAGACAGCCAAGAACCAAGTCCAGAAGAAAAAAAAGCTCAAGAGCAAAAAAGGCTCTCCCAAATTCTTGAAAAATTAAACCAAACCATTAAATTTGAACTGCCTTCTTTTTTAATTGAGTCAGAATTACAAAAACGAATGGTTTCTTTAATTGATCAACTGCAAAAAACAAGCCTTACTATTGACCAATACTTAGCTACCAAAGGCCAAACAATCAAGCAATTAAGACAAGAGGTTAGACAACAAATTGAAACCGAGTGGAAATTAGAGCTGGCTTTAGAAAAAATTGCTAATCAAGAAAAAATTAAGATTGATCAAGAAGAAATTAACAAAATTGCCAAAGCTGAAGCCAAGAAAAAAGATGTATCGCCAGTTAATCCTTATTTGCTGGCTCGTTTTTTGCGGCGCCAAAAAACACTTGAATTCCTTCTTAACCTGTAGTAAAATGGGCCTATGGGTCAAAATCAAGGCCAAAATCAAAAAAAGAAACTGCCAGCCAAAAATTTTCTTGAAATGCTAAAAGGCTCTTCTGATCAAAGGAAACAATCAAAGTTTGAAAGAACTGCCTTTGGCCAAGAACAATATCTGCGCGGCATTTTTGCTGAAAAAGTTAAGCGCTCGGAAAAAGAGCTTTATAACGGCAAAACTAGACAGTTAGAGAAAAAAACCCGTGTTTTGCTGGAGCAAACCCAAAAGGAATTAAAAGAACTTAAAAAAAGCCGCGCTGTCTTTCAAGAACAAGTGGAAAAGGCAATTTTTATGCCCCCAGAAAAGCCCAGCCCTTATTTTATTAGTTTTTTGCTTCACATTAGAAGGATTATCGCTAGACTAAGAGAGGCCATTAACAACTCCGCCACTTGGCTGGAAGCTCAAGACCAAAGAAAAAGTAAAAAGGGCGCTTTTTGGAATACTTTCCTAAACAAGAAAAAAGGCGGTTCTCAATTCCTGCTTTCCAGCGAACATTATATGACCCGTTCCGCTGGCTAATTTGACAAGGCGTTTTTACCGTGCTATTTTAAAAACAGGTGAAAAGACAAATTACCACAACCACTACTAACCAAAAAGCCTAGAGGCTGGTTAATAGTGGAAAAGTTAAGCAACCAGCCAAAAAGGCTGGTTTTTTTATTGCCAAAATTATATATTTAACAAAGAAAAAAAATGAAAAAACAAAATAAAAGCGAACAACTAAAAACAATGCGGCATTCGGCCAGCCACCTGTTGGCCGCGGCGGTAATGGAACTCTATAAAGGGGTCAAATTAGGCATTGGGCCCGCTATTAAAAATGGCTTTTATTATGATTTTGAATTTCCTGAAGGGGTTGAAATCTCTGGAAAAGACTTTCCCAAAATCGAAAAAAAGATGGCCAACTTGATCAAGGAAAATCAGAAGTTTAAAAAATTTGTCTTCCCGATAGACAAGGCCATTGAAAAACTCAAAAAGGAGAAACAGCCTTATAGCGCTCAACTAGCCAAAGAGTTAAAAAAAGAAGGAGAAAAAAGGGTTAGTTTCTACCAAAACGGAGAGTTTGTAAATATGTGCAAGGGTCCTCACCTGGAAAGCACAAAACAAATAGGCGCTTTTAAACTTTTATCTGTGGCAGGAGCTTACTGGCGGGGGAGTGAAAAAAACAAAATGCTTACCCGGATTTACGGTACCTCTTTCCCCACCCAAAAAGAATTAGATGAATATCTTGATAAACTAAAAGAAGCCAAAAAAAGAGACCATCGGAAAATCGGCAAGCAACTTGATTGGTTTTCTTTTCACCCGGCCGCTCCAGCTGACATTTTCTGGCATCACAAGGGCTGGGTTATCATGCGAGAAATGTACCAATACTGGCGAGAAATTCATTTACGCGAAGGCTACCAAGAAGTAAGAACGCCGGAAATACTAACCCGAAAAATTTGGGATCAATCTGGTCACACCAGTTTTTTCTTAAAAAAAATGTATCGGACTCTCAGCCCAGAGGCAAAAGAATGGGATTTGGCAATTAGGCCAATGAATTGCGATGGGGGCATTTTGATTTATAAATCAAGACCGAGATCTTATCGCGAATTTCCTTTGCGAATGGGAGAATTGGGCGTAGTTCATCGTTATGAAGCCTCGGGCGAAACTCTTGGTATTTTAAGGCCAAGGGAATTTACTCAGGATGATGCTCATATTTATTGTACTCCCGAGCAAGCCAAAAACGAACTCAAAAAGGTAATAGATTTGTGTTTTGAAGTTTACGATACTTTCGGGCTTAAACTTGACCACTTGGAGCTTTCTACCCGACCGGAAAAATCAATTGGTTCCGACGAAGTCTGGGAAAGAGCAGAGAACATTATGAGACAAGTTTTAAAAGAAACAAAAATCCCTCACCAAATCAATGAGGGCGATGGCGCTTTTTATGGGCCAAAGTTCGACTTTCACTTAAATGACAGCCTAAACCGCACCTGGCAGTGTTCCACTATTCAGCTGGATTTTGCCCAGCCAGAAAATTTTGATTTGGAATATACCACGGTCAAGGGCACCAAAAAGCGTCCGGTCATGATCCATCGAGTTCTATACGGGTCAGTGGAAAGATTTTTGGGTATTGTTATTGAGGATTGCGCTGGCAATCTACCGATTTGGCTCATGCCTATTCAGGCCAGAGTCTTGCCAATTACTGAAAAGCAGACCAGTTATGGACAAAAAGTTTTAAAAAAATTAATCGCCACCGGTATTCGGGCCGATTTAGACGACAGCCACCAAACCCTTTCTTATCGAATCAGACAGGGACAGCTGGAAAAGATTCCTTTTTTGCTGATTGTCGGTCAAAAAGAAGTAGAGGACAAGCAGGTGGCTATTCGTCAACGAGACGGGCAAGATTTGGGAGCCAAATCTTTGTCTTGGTTTATTAAAGAAGTAAAAAAGCTAATTAAAAATAAATCTTTGGGGTTAATTGGTTCTTGATTGCGCCAGAAATTTTTTTGTGTTAAACTCAAACCTAGTAAAAGCGAGTGGGCAAAAGAAGAAAAAGAAAAATAATTAAAAGGGTTTTTTATCGGACTAATTGGCAAATTCGAGCTCCGAGCGTTCGTCTAATTGATGGGCAGGGCAAACAGGTCGGCGTTTTTAATTTAACAGAAGCCCGGAAAAAGGCCCAAGAAGCGGGGCTTGACTTGGTGGAAGTTGTTCCCCGGGCCAAACCACCAATCGTGAAACTAATTGACTTTGACAAATTTAAATACCAAGAGGCTAAAAAACAGCGGGAGGAAAAAAAGAAACAGAGTGGGGGAATAAAAGAGATCAGGGCTACCCCCTTTATCGAAAAAGAAGATCTACGCGTTAGAATCAAGAGGATGGAAAAGTTTTTGAAAAAGGGGAATCGGGTTAGGGTAGTAATTAGATTCTTAGGGAGGCAGATTACCCAAAAGTCATATGGGTATGAGTTAATTGATAAAATCGCAGAAAAAATAATTGATTTTGGCGAATTAGAAGAAAGGCCAAAATTACGAGGAAAAAGACTAATTGTTCTTTTCAAACCAAAAAAAGGTCATGAAAAAGAAAAAACACAAGGTAAAAAAGTCAGTAGCCAACCGGTTCAAAATAACTAAAACCGGCAAAGTTTTGCGTCTTTCCTCTTTTGCTGGCCATTTAAAAAGAAAAAAGTCCCGTAAACAGTTAAGGCGACTTAAAAAACCTAAAATGGTTAAAGGAAAGATGGCCAGAACTGTTAAAAAGTTAATAGGGTACCGGTAAGCATGCGAGTTAAAACTGGAACAGTAAGAAGAAAGAGGCATAAGAAAGTCATTAAGTTGGCCAAGGGCTACCGAATGACACGCAACCGACTTTTTAAAGTCGCTCACGAGGCTATTCTCCACGCGGGCGAATATGCTTATGCCGGGCGCAAAAAAAGGAAGCGCGATTTGAAAAGACTATGGATTGTCAGAATCAATGCTGCGGCTAGAAAACATGGTTTAAGCTATTCTAAATTTATGGCTGGACTAAAATCAGCCAAGATTAAAATTAACCATAAAATTCTCGCTCATCTGGCAGTTTCCGAACCAAGAGTTTTTGAAACAATTGTTAAAAAAGCAAAGTTGAAAACAAAAAAGGATGATCAAGCTAAATCAACTTCTAAACAGTTGGCAAATAAAAATTAACAACACCCAAAATAAAAAAGAGTTAGAAAAAATTCGGATTGAAATTTTGGGCCGCAAGGGTTTTATTAACCAATTACTCTCTAAAATCACTCAACAGTCACCAAATAAAAAAAGAGAGTTTGGTCAGCAAGTAAATAAAATCAAAAAAGAACTATTTGCGGCTATTAAAAAACAAGAAAGTAAATTACGGCAGAGGGCAAAAAACCAAAGCCAGAAATTTGATCCTACTATTCCCGCTAAAAAACCACCTTTAAAAAAAGAGCATCCTATCACTCGAACAATTGAGGAGATTGCTGAAATTTTCGAAAAGATTGGTTTTATTAGAGTCAGATACCCAGAAATTACCACCGATTGGTACTGCTTCGGTGGTGTTAATGTCCCTTCTGATCACCCTTCTCGAGACGATCAAGAGACTTTCTTTCTGGAAAACAAACTGGTTTTGAGCACTCACACCACCTCTGGCATCTTACAGGAAATTGAGCGGGTAAAAAAACCGCCAATCAGAATGCTTCACATCGCCAAATGTTACCGCCGCCAAATTGATGTTGCCCATACCCCCATGTTTCACCAGTTTGAGGGCTGGCTGATTGACAAAAATGTTAGCGTTGCTCATTTAAAATGGACACTTGACTATTTCGCTCGCGAATTTCTTGGCCCTAAAAGAGTAACTCGCTTGCGGCCCCATCATTTTCGCTATACTGAGCCATCTTTTGAAGTTGATATTACTTGCGGTGCTTGCTTGGGCAAGGGTTGTCGTTTTTGTAAAGAAGGCTGGGTTGAACTAGGCGGATCAGGAATGGCACACCCCAATGTTTTGAAAAATGCAGGATTAGACCCTAAAAAATATTCCGCCCTGGCTTTTGGTTGGGGAGTAGAAAGAATTTTTGCAATTCGCACCGGCATTGCTGATATCAGGCCACTTTTTAGAAATAATTTAAATTTTTTGAGTCAATTTTAAACCATGAATGTTATTTTTCCTTTTTCTTGGATTAAAGAGCACCTAGAAACAAAGATTGATATTCAAACGATAGCCAGATTAACTACGGCTATCGGCCCAACGATAGAAGAAATTAAAAAAGAAAACAATGATTATCTTTTAAATATCGAGGTAACTATTAATCGACCTGATTGTTTGTCTATCCTGGGCATTGCCCGAGAAATGTATGCAGCCTTGAAACAAAATGGCTATCAAGCCAAACTAAAAAACGACTATTTAACTAATTGGATTAAAATTCCCACCTCGCCCAAAAAAATTCCTTTAGATTTTAAAATTGATTCCAAATTAACCCCTCGTTTTACCGCTATCCTTTTAAAGAACGTTCAAGTTAGGCCTGCCCCGAAAATTATTCAAGAAAGGCTAGCTAAATCAGGAGTGAGAACCCTTAATAATATAATTGATATTACCAATTATTTAATGCTTGAGCTGGGACAGCCTAATCATGCTTTTGACTTTGACAAAATAACCGGACCAAAATTTACTGTTCGCCCCGCTAAAAAAGGAGAAGAAGTGATTACCCTGGACCAACAAACCCGCCCACTTGGCCAGGGAGACAATATTATTCAAGACAGTAGCGGACAAATCATTGATCTTTGCGGAATTATGGGAGGCAAGTTAAGCGAGATTGATCGTGACACTAAGAATGTTCTTTGGCTGGTGGCCAATGATTATTTTGCTCAAGTTCGGAAAACCTGTATGCGGATGGGGATTCAAACCGAGGCCTCGGCCCGGTTAACCAAAGAATTAAACCCGGAAGTAACTTACCCCGTTCTTTTAAGGGGGGTTAAACTAATGATTAAACACGCCGGAGCCCAAGTTGGCAGCGAGATTGTTGACCTTTACCCTAAAAAACAAAAAATACCCACTGTGGCTGTTGACGATAAGTTTATCGCCCAAAAAATTGGCCAATCTATTTCAGCCCAAACCGTTGATGAAATTCTCCAAAACCTTGGGTTTAAAGTCGAACGAAAAAAAGAGAATATCAAAGTTAAACCACCAATCTGGCGAATTAATGACATCTCCTTGCCTGAAGATATTGTTGAAGAGGTGGTTCGAGTTAATGGTTATGATAAGATAATCAATCAACCCTTAACCTTCCCCTTACCCCCCAAGCCAAAACAGTTTGTTAAAAGCTTCAAAACAGAAAAGAAAATTCGCTCTCTTTTAACTTGTTGGGGTTTCCAGGAAGCTATTTCTTATTCCATGTTAAGCGAAGCTGATTTAATCAATCTTAACTTTGACCCAAAGAAAGCAATTAAAATTAGCAACCCCTTAACTCAAGAATGGGTTTATGTGCAGCCCTTCTTAACAGCTAACTTGCTTAAAAACATCCGGGAAAACCAGGCAAGAACAACCATTGTCAATTTTTTTGAAATTGGGGGAGTATTTGATAAAAAGGGTAATGAAACAAGAAAACTAATTATTGGCAGTAATGATAATAATTGGGAAAAAATAAAAGGGGTAGTAGAACAGCTTTTAATCGCTTTAAAAGTTAAAGGGATTGCTTTCGCGCCTCAACCACATTTAGTTCTAGAGAAAAATTCTGCCACTGAAATTTTAACCGCTAAAGAAACGCTTGGTTATTTAGGAAAAGTCAAAACTAAAATTTTGGATAAATTCGAACTCAACTCGAAAGTAGTTCTAACGGAAATTAATTTAGACAAGCTAATAAAAAAGATTATTGAAACTCCTCCTCGCTTCAAACCTTTGCCCAAACACACTCCTATTATTGAAGATCTTTCTTTACAAATTCCATCTCAAGTTAATTACCAGCAGGTTTACGAACTCATTAGCTCATTTTCTAATATCGAAAAAATCGAGTTTATTGACCATTATCAAAACCGCTTCGCTTTTAGAGTTTTTTATCAACTGCCAAACCGCCAAATCAGCACCACTGAAGCCCAAAAAATCCGCCAAAGCCTCCTGGCCAAACTAGATAAAAAACTCGGCGTTAAGCTTCAAAAAAATTAAACAGGCCTACGGCAGGAGAGGAAATTTCGTCGGGGTGGGAGTTAAAGTTAAGGTCGGGGTGGGAGTTGCCTGAATCGTTGGGCTGGGAGTGGGGGAGGGCTGCCAATCCCAAGGCAAATTAACTCCGATTTTTGCTTCCCTTTGCCCGGTATTACCATCTTCATCTTTAACTACTGCCTTAATCGTATAGACACCATTTTTTAGAGTTATTTTTTTCTCAAACGGTCGCTCAGTTAAAGCAAATTTAAGCTTGTCATCCACATAAACCTTAATCTCCTCAATCGCTTTGATCGAATGAGGTTTGAGTTTAACCAAAAAAGTGTTTTCCGCCGTACTTTGGTGAGCCGGGGAGTCAATCCCAATATCTAAAAATCCCTCTCCCTCGCCACAATATTCAGTGGGTGGATGATAACGCTCATCACCTTGGGCAGAGATCCATTCCAAAATCCCCTCCTGCCAGCGATTTTTACCATCCAGGGAAACCGGGTCTTCCTCTTTAAAAATAAAGTATTCCTTTTCCTCGTAGTCACCACTGGCCACTTGGGCTGGAGTGGCTAGTTTATTTTCACCCTTGCAAAGCTTTAATTTAACATGGATCGGATCTTTTCCCGTCGGCTCGGTTCCTTTAACAAAATACTCCATTCGCCCCGGAAAACCATCATGAGAACGGTATCCGGAAACCTTGTCTACTTCAGCAGTTACTACCTCGCTGGGCTGAATAAGCTCTTTTTTAGGCAAACCACTCAAAGCAAATAAAATTATTCGCCGCCAGATTGGAGCGGCTCCGGAAATACCAGAAGCAACTCGACTCATGGGGGAATTATCATTGTTGCCCACCCAAACCCCAACCAAAATGTTAGGAGCCCAACCAATAGTCCAGTTATCACGCATATCGTTGGTCGTTCCAGTCTTCACCGCCACTTGGTAACCGGGAATATTTAAAGCGCTGTTTAAACCAAAGGCCATTGATCTGGCATTATTGTCTGATAGAATATTGCTGATGATAAAAGCCGTTCCTCTTGAGAATACCCTTGGGCCTGGCTGGGAATTAAAGGCTTCCAAAACTTTGCCATTTCGATCTTCAACCTTTAAAATTGCCATCGGCTCTTGTTTTAAACCTCCATTGGCAAAAGCGCAGTAGGCTGAAGCTAATTCTATCAATCTAACCTCGCCACCTCCTAAGGTCACTGACAAGCCTAATCTTTTTAAATTAGCGCCACTTGGTTCCAGGGTGTTAATCCCCATTTGAAAGGCTTGGGTAAGCATTGACTTTAAACCAACTCTGGCTACCATCTTAACAGCCGCAACATTAATTGAGCTAGCCAGGGCTTGTCTGGCCTGAAGCGGACCATGATACTCCCCATCATAATTAACCGGCACATAGTCCTTTTGGCCAACAATCGGAAAAACAGTTTTAGTATCCATAATCAAAGTAGAGGCTGTGTAGTTTCGCCCAAGCGCCGCAGCATAGGTTACTGGCTTAATGGCTGAACCCGGTTGACGCAAACCCTGAGTAACAATGTTAAATTTACCAGAAATATCATCAGAAAAATAATCCTTTGAACCAACCATCGCTAAAATCTCACCGGTCTGGGGATCCAGAACTACAACTGCTCCATTGCTGATTTTAAATCTCCCCATTTTCTCAATCTCTTCCTTAACAATAATCTCTGCTTTTTCCTGCAACTCTAAATCAAGCGCAGTGGTCACTTTCAGACCGCCTTGTTCAATAAGCTCTTCTCCATATTTTTCCGATAATATCTTTTTAATATAAGCGACAAAATGAGGAGCAGTTAAAAAGCTTTTATTTTGAGCAAACTCCACCCTGCCCAGCTCTTTTAAAACTTTTTTCTCCGCCTCTTTGCCAATATATCCATCTTCCCTAAGACGACGCAAAACATCTTGACTCCGGCTAATATAGGCCTCAGGATCATCGCTAAAAGGCGAATAAACCGAAGGCCGTTGGGGCAAACCAGCTAAAATGACTGACTCTGCCAAACTCAATTCAGACACTTCTTTATTAAAATATTGCTCCGCCGCCGCCCCCACTCCCCAAGCCGCTCCTCCATAGGGAGATTCATTAAGATACATTAAAAGAATCTCGTCTTTAGTGTAGTTTTTCTCTGTCTGCAAGGCTAAAACAAACTCTTTAAATTTCCGTGGTAAAGTCCGTTCAGAACTCAGTAACACATTCTTAATCAACTGCTGAGTCAGAGTCGAGCCGCCCTGAAGTTTACGATGAACAACAATGTTATAAAAAGCCCGCAGCATACCTTTAGCGCTAAAGCCAGGATGGGAATAAAAGTGCTTATCTTCAATTGCAATTGTAGCCCATTTCAAATCATCGGGAATCTCTTCCCAAGTTACTGGAGTTCGCTTGGCTTCCTTGTAAACATCATAAATAATCTCGCCATTGCGATCGTAAATTCGGGTAGTAAAACCCTCTTTGCGCACCAATTGAGTAGGGGAGGGCAAATCTCTTGAATACCAAGTAAACAAGCCCAAGAAAAATAAAAAACCAAAAACAACCAAGCCAAAAGCGCCCGCGCTCACAAACAACGACAATCTTCCCTTAGTCAACCTATTCAGCTTATAGCGCCAGCGTAAATATCTTCTTCGCCAAGCTTGCCTAAACTTTCTCATTTTTTCATTCTACCAAAAACAACAGTTTTTTAAAATGATGTTTTTCCTCAGAGGCGCTTTAGAAAAATATGCTATACTAAAAGATGAAGATTAAAATAAAAAAATACTTAAAGCCCAAAAAGATTGCCAAGACAGCAATTATCATTGCCTCTATTTCTTTATTATTAAGCAGTTTTTTGCCGCTTTTTTCCCTCCTTCGTTAAATGAAACCAGCTCTTACTCTAAAAACCTCAGTTCAATATTTAAAAGGAGTGGGGCCAAGAATGGCCGCCAGACTAGAAAACCTGAACATTAAAACTGTTTTGGATCTGATTACCTACTACCCTTTCCGCTACCAAAATTACGCCCTAATCAGCCCCCTAAATAAGCTACAGGAAGGAGAAACCGTTACCATTCAGGGAGTGATCAAAAACATAGCTAACCAATATACTCGAGGGGGGAAAACAATTCAAAAAGCAATTTTAGCTGACAAGAGCGGAAAACTAACGGTTAGTTGGTTTAACCAGCCATTTTTAACCCAAATCTTAAAAAAGGGAATCCGGGTGGCTTTGTCTGGAAAAGTTAAAAACTATCGGGGCAAGATAAGTTTGGCTTCGCCTGAATATGAAATAATTGAAAACCAGGCGGCCAATTTTCAAAAAACTATTCACACCGGCAGATTGGTGCCAGTCTACCCGGAAACCGCGGGAGTAAGTTCCAAATATTTGCGCAAAATTATCGCCAACCTTTTGCCCCAAATTAAAGAAAAAATTCCAGAAATCTTACCAATTAAAACAATAGTGAAACACCAGCTCATTACCCGAAAAGAGGCAATTGTTAAAATCCATTTCCCGGAAAACAAACTAGCAGCCAAAAGAGCCAAAGAAAGACTAGCCTTTGAAGAAATGTTTATTTTCCAACTGAAAATTTTGAAAAAAAAGCAAGCCCAACAAAAAGAAAAAAAAGCGTTTGTTTGGAAAATTAAAAAAAGTGAACTAAACAAAGAGGTTAAAAAGTTTACCAAAAAACTACCCTTCAAATTAACCAGTTGTCAAAAAAGAGCAATTAAGGAAATTTTGACCGACATGAAAAAGACAGAGCCAATGAATCGCTTGTTCCAGGGAGACGTTGGTTCAGGTAAAACCGTAGTTGCCGCAATCGCGGCCTTGGCAAGTTTAGTCAATGGCTATTCTGTTGTTTTCATGGCTCCAACTGAAATTCTAGCTTTTCAACACTATCAAGCTTTAAAAAAGCTTTTTGCGCCCCTAAAAATCCCTGTAGAATTAATCACTGGCAGCAAAAAAATTACTTCTAAAAAGAAAGTTAAAATCATTTTGGGCACCCATGCTTTACTTTTTAGAAAAAGGCCTTTTTTAAACCTGGGGTTGATAATTATTGACGAGCAACACCGGTTTGGGGTAGCTCAGAGAAAAAAGCTGCTTAAGCAAATTTCTTCGAGCTTTCTGCCTCATCGCTTAACCATGACTGCCACTCCCATTCCCCGCACCATTGCTTTGACTTTATATGGAGACCTAGAGGTTTCAATCTTAGACAAAATACCGCCCGGGAGAGAGTTTGTCTCTACCTTTGTCATTCCTCCCTCTAAAAGAAAAAAATGCTATGACTGGTTAAAAGAAGAAATCAAGAAAAAAAGTGTTCAATCCTTTATTATCTGTCCCTTGGTTGAACCCTCCGAAACCCTAAACACAATTAAAGCTGCCAAACAAGAGTTTGTTTCTCTTCAAAAAGGGGTTTTCCCCAATCTTAAACTCGATCTCCTGCACGGACGAATGCCGGGTAAAAAAAAGAAAGAAATTTTAACGGCTATGCAAAAACAGAAAATTGACATTTTAGTAACTACTCCAGTAGTTGAGGTTGGGCTTGATCTTCCCCAAGCAACAGTAATGATCATTGAAGGAGCTGACCGCTTTGGCTTGGCTCAACTCCACCAATTACGGGGCCGAGTGGGCAGAGGAGAAAAAAAGTCTTATTGTTTTCTGTTTGCCGAAAAACCAAGCCCGAAAGCAATAAAGCGACTAAGGGCCTTAATGGAGATTCACCAGGGACTAGTATTAGCTGAGCTTGATTTGCAATGGCGAGGGCCGGGAGAAAGTTACGGACTAAAGCAGCATGGTTTTCCTAAATTTAAAATCGCTGATATTAATAATCTTGATCTAATTCTTAAAGCCCGTCAAGCAGCCGAAAAATTATGCTAAAATCAGGAGATGATTGTTTTAGGCGTCGATCCGGGCATTGCCTTAACCGGTTGGAGTATAATAAAAAAAGAAAACAAGCCTCAATTGATTAGTTACGGGTGTATTAAAACAACTAAAAATCTATCTCAAAGCAAGAGATTTTTGCAAATTTACCAGGAATTGGAGAAAATTATCAAAAAATATCAACCTCAAACCCTTTGTCTGGAAAAACTTTTTTTTAACATTAATGTTAAAACCGCTTTAGCGGTAAGCGAAGCTCGGGGAGTAATAAAAATTTGTGCCATTTTAAATAACCTTTCAATTACCGAGTTTACTCCTTTGCAAATAAAAAACTGCATCACCGGCTACGGTCGGGCAGAAAAAAAACAAATTCAAGCAATGGTAAAATCTTTGCTCAAACTAAAGAAAATTCCTAAACCGGACGATGCGGCAGACGCAGTTGCCACCGCTCTTACTTATTGTTTTTATAACCAGAAATTGGAAAGATGATCGGATATTTAGCCGGGAAAATTAAATCCAAAGAAGCTGACAGCTTGATCGTTAAAGTCGGGGGGGTCGGCTACCAAATATTTACTCCCCTGTTTGCTTGGCAAAATTGCCAAGTTAACGATAAAAAAGAGTTTTTTGTTTACACTCATGTTAGAGAAAATGAAATCAGCCTGTTTGGCTTTCTAAACTTGGCTGACAAACAACTGTTTATAGATTTAATCTCCGTTTCGGGAGTCGGCCCCAGAATCGCAATGAACATCATTTCCTACTCTCACGGTTCGAGCGCTATTATTAGAGCCATCCAAGAGGCAGATGTTGAGTTTTTTACTTCAGTTAAGGGTTTGGGTAAAAAAAGCAGCCAGCGAATTATTATTGATTTAAAACCCAAGCTCGGCGGCTTAAAGGAGCTAGTGTTTGAAGCCGATCAGGACCAGGATTTATTGGCCGCCTTAAAGGGTTTGGGTTTTTCCAGAGAAGAAATCAAAAAAGCAGTTAAAGGAATTAAACATGATCTGCCCTTAGAAAAAAAGATCCGGCTGGCTCTAAAAAATAACCAATGAAAACTCGAAAGCCAGATAAGAATCAGGAAAAAGCTTTTCAGGAATCTTTACGGCCCCAAAAAATGTCCCAATTCTTAGGCCAGGAAAAGATCAAACAAAAGTTAGAAATTTTTATCCAAGCCGCTCAAAAAAGAAATGAGCCCCTGGATCATCTGCTCCTATATGGGCCGCCCGGCTTGGGAAAAACAACTCTCGCCCATTTAGTCGCCAAAGAGCTGAGAGTTAACATCTGGGTAACCTCCGGTCCGGCCTTAGAGAGAAGCGGAGATTTGGCCAGTATTTTAACGAATTTAAAAGAGGGCGACATTCTTTTTATTGACGAGGTTCATCGGTTAAATAAGCCGGTAGAAGAAGCGCTTTACCCCGCCATGGAAGATTTTTGCCTGGATATCATCTTAGGTAAGGGACCGTCCGCTCGAACAGTAAGGCTGGAACTGCCAAGATTTACCATTGCGGCCGCCACTACCAGAGCTGGTTTAATCTCTTCACCGATGAGAGATCGGTTCGGAGTCATTTTTAGAATGGAGTTTTACAACGAAAAAAACCTGGCCCAAATCATTAAAAGATCAGCCAACATTTTAAAAATTCCCATTGAGAACGATGCTTGTAAAAAATTAGCCAAAAGATCGCGGGGAACTCCCAGAACAGCCAACCGAATACTAAAAAGAGTTAGGGATTTTGCCCAAATTAAAGGCAGGGGGGTAATCAACGAAGAAATATTAAAAGAGGCTTTAAAAATTTTGGAGATAGACGAGTTTGGTTTAAACAAGATGGATCGTGACTTTTTAACAACTTTGTGTCTGGATTATCAAGGAGGGCCGGTTGGTGTAGGAACGCTGGCAATAACTATTTCGGAGGATATCACCACCCTGGAAGACATAATTGAGCCCTACCTAATCCAAAAGAGGCTGCTGAAAAGAACGAAAAAAGGGAGAATGGCCGCTCCCAAAGCTTTTAAACACCTTGGCCTCCCTCTGCCTAAAAATTACCAAGCCTCATTGTTTTAGTGGATTCCCCGCCTCGGGTATAGCACTAAGGAATAATTAGCGCCTTGGTGCTTGCAACCACGGGCATAACTCGGTAGAATAACACCCATGGGAGCGTTACCCAAAAGAAAACCATCTACTCATCGACAAGGGCGAAGACGAGCGGCCCACAAGGCTACGCTTCCGCCTTTAACAACCTGTTTTGAATGTGGAGAAAAAAAATTACCTCATTTAATTTGCCCAGTTTGCGGCGCATGGGGAAAGCCAAACAATGACTCAAAGTCAAAAGGTCGATCCAAGGCACGAACAAAGAAAAAAAGCCGTTAAGGAGCTTTTTGCCTGTTCTTTCAGTAAAGAAATAGGTCGAAAGAAAACCTATCCAACCACAGTCTTGGTCCAAAAAGTAATTGTTAAAATTAAAACTGTTAACCAAGCTATTTCCAAAGCAGCCCCAAAATGGCCCTTGGAAAGGATCAACCGAGTTGATTTGGCTGTTTTGCAACTAGCCACCTGGGAATTGCTTTATCGATCTGGGGTTCCACCCAAAGTAATTATTAACGAAGCCATTGAATTAGCTAAAGAATACGGGGGGGAAACAAGCCCGAGCTTTGTTAACGGGGTACTGGGAACAATATATAAGGAAATTACAAAAAAGAAAGGAAAAAATAAAAATGGAAAAAATAAAACAGCTGGAAAAAAAGCTTAAGTTTAAGTTTAATGACCCATGGTTATTAAAAAATGCCTTAGTTCACCGCTCTTGGGTTAATGAAAATCGGAAATCAGGGCTAGCTAATAACGAGCGGCTTGAGTTTTTGGGGGATGCCATTCTGGGGTTTTGGGTAACCAAAAAACTGTTTAATCTCTTCCCAAAATTACCAGAGGGCTCTTTAACTAATATCCGCGCCTCCCTGGTTAGAACCGAAAATTTAGCCCGAAAAAGCAAGGAGCTGGGAATTGACCAGGCTTTAATGCTTGGCAAGGGAGAGGAGCAGGGCGGGGGACGAGAAAACATTTCTTTGCTGGCTGATGTTTTTGAATCTGTCTTGGGAGCGATCTTTCTTGATCAAGGATTAGCAAAAACTGAAAAATTTTTATCGCGAATCTTACTGGTTGAACTCAAAAAAGCCGGTGAAAAGGGCGATATTAAAGACGCCAAAACCATGCTTCAAGAAACGATCCAAGAAAACAACAAAATTACTCCCCGCTACCAAGTTTTAAAAGAAATCGGGCCAGAGCACCACAAGATTTTTCATATTGGTGTTTATGTTGGTAAAAATAAACTAGCCACCGGGCAGGGCCACTCCAAAAAAGAAGCAGAAGAAGCCGCCGCCGCCCAAGGATTGACTGTTTTGAGAAAAGACAGTAAAATACAACGGAATGCTTAAAGTAAAACTTTTCCAGCGAGGAAAAAAGAAACAAAGAACTTACCGTATAGTCATTGCCGAAGCCAGAAGCAAACGCGACGGTAAGTTTGTTGAATCCATCGGCTGGTGGAATCCTGGTTCAGACAAAGTGAAAATTGATCAAAAAAAATTAAAAGAGTGGCAGAAAAAAGGCGCTCAACTAACCAGCGGGGTTAGAAAACTTCTTTTAAAACAGGGGTAATCATGCAAGAACTGGTTGAATTTATTGTTGATAATATCACTGGGAAAAAGAGCGAAGTAGAACTAATTAAAGAAGAAAGCCGCTCTGTTATTCTCATTAAGGTTCCCCAAGAAAAAATTGGCCAGGTCGTTGGCAAAAGGGGTCAGGTTATCAAAGCAATTCGAATCTTAGTGGGAATTAAGGCCGCCAACGAAAATCTTCCCGGCTACTGGAGAGTTGAAGTTCAGTGACCTAAAAGAAAGGGATTCTCCCGTCCCACTGGAATTAAAAGCGTTTCTTGTAAATCTAAACTGGCCGCTGAAGAGGTGGTTTTAAAATTAGCCAGCTGGGCTAGCAACTCTTCCTCGCTGACAGAAAGAGCAAGGTCGGCCAAGCTCAACTTTTCAGGATCATAACTAGCCCGATGACTACTTATTGAAAGGTAAAAATTTAAATTAACGGAAACCCGGCCACTCTCATTATAATTTGCCTGAAAGCTATTAATTCCAACTATGGGTAAAACTTTTTCTACTGATTGGATAAAAGAAATTAATCTCTGGTTCGATCCCACGACCTTCATTTCAATCGGGACCTCGTCAACTGGTTTTTTTTGAACAACCGCTTTATCTTTTACTTCTTTATTCTCAGCCGGGGATCCTTCCTGGCTACTTGTTATTTCACCCAGGTTGAACTTTAGTTGCTCGATATAAAAACCATTGCTCCGAGCTGGTTCAGAAAGAGCATAAAGGATTAAAGAAATGTCTTTTTCCTTAGGCAAAGCCAGGGCTGCTAAGCTCGCTCTTTGCTTTACTTGCTCTTCATCCAAAGAGGCAATTAGCCGAGCTTTTTGCAAAAAGTCTTCTCTTGACTCAAGTAATTTTTGATTCTTAGCAAGCTGACTGCGGACTTTGCTAATTCGGGGAAAGACTAAAAAAACACCTATAAAAACAGCCAGCAAAATCCCCCCAATCGGAATTGCTAATTTACGCAAAAAAAGTTTATCGTTCATAGGTCTTTAAATTGAACTTCTAGTGAAAAAGTCACCTTGCCATCCTGGTCAACTCCCAGATTTTCTAAAACCACATTTTTAAAATCAGTTGTCATTATTTTTTCTTCTAATTTTTCTAGTTGTGAAACACCCAACAAGGTGCCACTTATTTCAAACTTGCCCGCCTCAACACTTAAGCTTGCCAGAACAGCATTATCTTCTAATAACTCTTCCGCCCTAGTCAGGCCAGGCCCAAACAATAACCGCTTCTCAAGCGTTTGAGCAACTAGTTTGGTTCGGAAACGCAGTTCCTGAAGCTCGTTAATCCGATCAGAAAATTGAATATACTCAGCCTTGGCTGCTTCTAAACCTTGTTGATTTCTTTTGCCCCGCCTCCGGGAATAAAAATCCAAGCCTAAAACAGCTATCGCCAGCAGAAAAGCGGCCCCCAAAATTACCCCCGCTGCCAAACTCGCCTGTTTGATAATCCGCATCTGCCTTAATTGAAGTCTCGATTTTTTAGGAAGCAGATTAATTCCAGTTAGGCTTTTCATTTTTCTCTTTTGGCTAAACCAATAGCAACGGCAAAACGAGCCAAATCATCCTGATTCTTTACCAACCACTTGGCCCCTTGGATATTGATCCCGGCTAAAGGCTGGCTAATTTGAACCTCAATCCCCATAATTTTGACCAGCTCATCGGTTAGGCCCGGCAAAGAAGAGCCGCCGCCAGCTATAAGTAAAAAACTGACCTGCTCTTGCCATTCCTCGGTGAAAGCCAAAAAGCCCTTTTTGATTTCTTCGCCTAAGTGAACAAAAACATCATGCAGGGCCTGACGAATTTTCCCTTCCCACTCTCCTCCTTTGAAACCATAGGTCTTCTTATACTCTTCTGCTCGAAAAGTATCCATCCCCAGGGCCACACTTAGCGCCCGAGTAAAAGCTTCCCCTCCGAAAGGAATTACCTGAGTAAAGTAAATCGAGCCGTTTTTAACCACCACCATAGTTGAGTTTTGAGATCCCAAATCTAAAATCATTACCGGCTTATCTATGATTTGGGGAAGAGAGCGACCCAGGGCCGTAGCGGTTGTTTCTATCGCCATTGCCAGCAACCCAGCTTCATTAATGATTTTTTCATATTGCTCAATTAAAGTCTTTTTGGCAACGACCACAAAAGTCAAAACTCGCTGAGGGGTTTTTTGCAGAATCTGATAATCAATTTGAACTTGGTCTAAGGGGTCGGGTACAAAAGTTTCTGCTTCGTAAAAAATAGCTTTATAAACCTCTTCCTCTTTCATTGACGGGAAGGAAAGCACTCGACTAGTAGTTTTTGACTCGGGTAAAGCGCTAACTACCAACTGTGTTTTTATCCCCAAATCGACAATCAGCTTTTTAATGGTTTCTGCTAATTTTGTTTCGCTGCTGGCAATTTGCGCCCCCCCGGGAGGACTACTGGCTTCGCCCAAAGCTAACAAGCGCCAATTCTCTCCTTCTTTTTCCAAGCAAACTAACTTTACTGAGCTAGTGCCAATATCCAAACCAATTTGCGCTTTCATTACTTTAAATATAACCAAGCTTAAGAAAAAAATCAACAATCAGCGGTAAAGCTGAAGGGCGCGGCCGCGAAAGCTATTTAACTGATCACCCGAGCTTAGATCAAAGGTAAAATTAACCAGGGTCAGGCTGTTACCAACCTCTCCACAAGAAAATTCTAAATTATCTTCACAACTAACCTCACCGGAAGTTAAATAAGCGCTATTAGAGGCAATTCGCCAAGTTTTGCCCTCATCATCATATTGACGACTAAAAACGGTGCTTCCTCCTTTTACTTTCACCTCAATCCTGTCCCCAAGGCAATTAATTAATTCCGCCTGGCGAATAAAATCAGTCATCACCGAGATCACAATCTCTCCATTCTGTTTAATAAGCTTGGTTTTTTCCACTTTATCCGAAGAGCGCAAAACTATAAAAACAATCATTAAAATTACGGTAGAAAGAATCGCCAAAATCCCAAGCGAAACTAGGGTTTCAACTAAAGTGAATCCTGCCCGCCTTGTTTTCATCTCATCGCCCCCAGTTAGAAATAATAGTTTTAATTATCACTTGATTTTTTTTGCCCAAGTTCGGATTAGGCGGATTATCCAAGTCATCTGAATCCCACCAAACTTGAACTTGAAGAGTCGCTTGTTTATTATCACCATTTACAAACAGGTCAGAAAAAGCATATTGACAACCAAGGTTGCCTGGAAACTCCTCTGTTGCAAACTCATCCTCAGGACAGGTGATGAATTCCGCATCGCTTATGGTAGACCAAAAAAAAGCTGACTGCTTATCCGCTTTAATAGCCTCAATTCGTCCCTGGGCTATTCGGGTAGCAAGAGACTTGTATTTTGAATAGCGGGCGCTTTTAATACTAAAAATAGCCGCAATCACCAGCCCGGAAAGCAAAATAAAACTAATCCCGACTAAAAAAGCAATCTCCACTATTGTTTGGCCCGCCGCGCTTCCTTTTTTGCTCATTATTCAATCGTGCCGAGAATATTAATAGTTATCGATTCTAGGCTGCCCCTATAGGCAAGGTTAAGAGTAGCTTTTTGGGCAATTGTCCCGGTTAAAGCCATAAAATCAACCGGCCAACCACTGGGCGTGGTTAGGCTCACTTTTTCGATTGAATATTCTTGACCAGTTCCCGCTCCATTTGAACAAAAAGGTATCCCAATAATTTTATCCGGCCCACTTTCCCCACCCGAAACAATACTGACCTCATAATAAAGCAGTTGATCGCAAGTATCAGGCTTTTCTCCGTGGATCGCCTTAGCTCTAATTAGTTGTAATTGGTCCTTCGCTTCAGCAACCGCTCCCAATAAAACTCGGCCAGTGGCAAAGTTTCGGTAGCCGGCAATGGCCATTCCCGCCGCCATTAAAGAAATGCCTACCACTACCAACAACTCAATAAGCGTAAAGCCCGACCTAGAAGCAGGAACCGCCACTTTTAAGGATTTTCCAATCTATAATTACAAGTTTCATCACCACAACTTCCATAAGTGCTACCATCACCCTCCACCTCCATATAACAATCAAGCGTGTAGGTATAAAGTGTCACTCTTTTATACGCATAGCCTAAGCCGTCCTTAGGATCGTCAGGAATCTGGTTTAAATAAGGCGAAGGGTCATCATCTAAAACGCCCACGTCCCCAGGATATTTGTCTTCATCAGACCGGTACATTTCCAAAGCGGCTCGAATTTGCTCTAAATCAGCTAGTCGGCGATTGTCCCTGGCTTTTTTATTGGCCGATTGATAAGTTACCACCGCAAAAGTAGAGATTACCAAAATAATAGTAATCGAAACCAAAAGCTCAATAAAAGTGAAACCCTTTCTCACTGAACACCTTGTAAACAATAATAATCTCCCGTGACATAAGAACAGGCATTGGCTGTTCCCACTCCATCGGCATTACCTGATCCACTTGTTTCTAAGTGGGCGCAAATGCAATAACCATCAACATTACAAAGCCAAGAATAGACATAAGAATCTCCTTTAGGATCTGAGGGAAGACCACCGGGCAAAAATTCACTACCCGGATTACAACCAGCAATATAAGCACTGTTAACTCCATAATACTGCTCTAAAGCGTTATGGACTGCCTGCATATCTTGTTTTCTTTTGGCGTCTCTGGCTCGTTTTTGAGCCGAAGAATAAGAAGTCATTCCCAC